>ERZ795059.3079-NODE-3079-length-16494-cov-8.675163_pt1 | contig 16494 bp, 20 predicted proteins | sample MGYA00375143_ERZ795059 | MGnify/ENA primary metagenome ERZ795059 (study PRJEB30188, sample SAMN05720168) | activated sludge metagenome | isolation source: Anaerobic digester | place: USA | collected 2015-01-07 ... | reverse complement strand
AAAAATGCTATTAGGCGACAATCGTGATGAAACGATAAAGGTCTTTTAATTTACCAAGGTCAAAAGATTGTGCAATCAACTTTGATTAAAGCCATTAATGATTTGAATTTTGAGAAAGTTGATTTTGTCAGATTTAAAGGCGAATATAGTGTGAGAGGCAATATCATAGATATTTTTACAATTAATTATAAACAACCAATTAGAATCGAATTTGTTTCAAATTATGTTTCGGAAATTGATTTCATGGCCGTAAAAGAGTTAGAACCAGAGTATATTAAGAAAAGAGAGAAAATATTAAAATCGTTGCCAGAACTTAAAAGCTTAAAAGAGGATGATTATGTTGTGCATATTGACCATGGCATTGGTATTTTTAAAGGGTTTAAAGAAGAAAATGGAAATAAATATTTTGAAATTGAGTATGCACCACCTAGCAATAGTAATAACGCTGATAAATTGTTGGTGCCAATTGACAAGGGCGATAAACTTAGTTTATATTATGGTTTTGATAAACCAACTATTCATCGATTGTCTACCCAAACTTGATTTAACACTAAAAAGAAAGTAAAAGAAGATTTAATTAAATTGGCAGCTGAATTACTACGGCTGTATGCTAAAGTTAATTTAGCTAAAGCCCCAATACTTGAGAAAGATGATTTTCTGGAAAAGGAATTTAAAAAAACATTTGATTTTGATGAAACACCAGATCAAGAGAAAGCCATTGACGATGTTTTAAGTGATTTAGAAAAAAGTGAGCCAATGGATAGATTGGTTTTGGGCGATGTTGGTTTTGGCAAGACCGAAGTAGCGTTACGAGCGGCTTTTCGAACGGTAATAAATAAAAAACAGGTTATTGTGTTAGCGCCAACTACCATATTGGCTAGGCAACATTTTGAAAGTTTTGTTGATCGTATGGAAGCATTTGATATTAAAGTGGCGATAATGTCGCGGATGCAAAAAGGAAAAGAAACACAAGCAATATTACAAAATTTGAAAAATGGGAAAATTGATATTGTCATTGGTACACACAAATTATTAAGTAAAACTATCGATTTTAAAGATTTGGGGTTACTAATTATCGACGAAGAACAAAGATTTGGAGTAAAACAAAAAGAAAAATTGCGAAGTCGTTATGAAAATGTTCATACATTGAATTTATCGGCTACACCAATTCCGAGAACATTGAATATGGCTTTGTCGGGTTTTAAGAAAATATCAAATATTTTAACACCGCCAGTTAATCGTCAAGAAATAAAAACTTATATTTTACCCTATAAGGATGATTTAGTGGTAAGCGCTATAATGGATGAAATCAAACGAGGTGGACAAGTTTTTTATATTCATAATCGAGTGGTGAATATTTATAATGAAGTAAGGCGGTTAAAAAAATTGTTGCCCAGTGTTTCAATTGGCTTTTTGCATGGACGGTTGCCAGAAAATCAAATTGTAAAAATAATGGAAGATTTTAGAAATAATAAAATTCAAGTGTTAGTGACGACGGTGATTGTTGAAAATGGTTTGGATTTAAGTAATGTGAATACTTTGATTGTTGACGATGCTACGCGGTTTGGTTTAGCTCAATCATATCAGCTAAGAGGTAGGATTGGTCGAAGTATGACTAAGGCCTACGCATACTTTTTATATAACCAAGGATTAAAAGATAAAGCCAAACAAAGATTAGATGCTTTAAAAGAAGCAAATTATTTGGGGGCGGGTTATCAAATTGCGATGAAAGATTTGGAATTACGTGGCTCAGGTAATATATTAGGTAAAGAACAATCGGGAAATATTAATAAAATTGGTTTAAATCTTTATTGTCAGATGTTAAATGAAACAGTAGAAGCATTAACACGATCCTAACAATCTAAACATATCCAAACAACTCGAACTAACCATGCTTTAAAAAAGATTTAAAATATAAGTTTGACAAAAGTGGTTAACTATTATAGAATGATAGCGTAATGTTGCATGTTTAGGTTATTTAGTGATTAGAACATTGTGTATTACTGATTTTGTTTTTATTTAGAGTATTAGGTTATTTAGTGATTAGAACATTGTGTATTACTGATTTTGTTTTTATTTAGAGTATTAGGTTATTTAATGATTAGAACATTGTATTTAGGGGCATAGTTCAAAGGTAGAATAGCGGTCTCCAAAACCGTTGATCCCCGTTCGAATCGAGGTGCCCCTGCCTTCGATAAATTTATGCTCGGCAGACATACTAAACACTGTGTTTGATCAGTAGACTATAAAAATTAACAACTTGAATATTTAAAGTAAATTTGATAGAGTATTAATATTAATAAAAAGTTAATATTTTCTTATGAAAAAGATTATATCAATCGTGTTAATTGCCATTGTTATATTGGCGTTGGTAATTACTTTTATCTATTTTAAAAATCGCAATACATCGAAAAATACTACTGTAAATGAACCATATATTAAAACGGCTATTTTAAAAGAGGGCACAGGCGAAGAAGCGATTAATGGTAGACGGGTAACCGTTAATTATACCGGTTGGTTAACTAATGGCACAAAATTTGATTCAAGCTTAGATAGAAATCAACCTTTAGAATTTACTTTAGGTAATCACGAAGTTATTGAAGGATGAGAAAAGGGAGTTTTAGGTATGAAAGTTGGCGAAATTAGAAGATTAGAAATTCCACCAGAAATGGCTTATGGTGATCAAGATTTAGGTATTATTCCACCAAATTCTCGCTTGATTTTTGAAGTTGAATTAATAAAAGTTAGCAAATAATTTGACCTTGCAATTCATTGGATTTTATGATATAATTGCTGATATAAAATAAAATATTCGAATATGGGAATTTTTAAAAAAATCAAAAATGTTTTTAAAGAAGCTTTTTTGGAATTAAAAAAGGTTCATTGACCAACCAAGAAAGAAGCTAGAATTCTTACTGGGGCAGTTTTGGTGATTACCGTTTTTTATGCGTTGCTATTAACGGGGATGGATTTTGGCTTAAGCGAACTATTAAAAGTAATTATTATTAAATAAATTTTATGGCACGTCAGGAATTAGATTTAGGAAAAAATTGATATGTGCTTCATACTTCTCCTGGTTACGAAGAAGCAGTAGCGAAAAATTTGAAATCGAGAATTGAGGCCTTTGACTTGGCTGATAAAGTTTTTGATGTTTTAGTGCCAATTGAAAAGAAAATTAAAATCAAATCGGGTAAACGTCAAATGGTTGAAGAAAAAATTTTTCCAGGTTATGTTTTTGTAGAAATGTTGGTAGACGATACTTCATGATATGTGGTGCGTAATACTCCTCATGTGACTGGTTTTATTGGTGCTGGAACAACGCCACTACCAGTTGATCAGGGTGAAATGAATATTATTTTTCAGCGAATTGGAGGAGCGGAACCACATTATAAAATTAATTTTGATATTAAAGAAAGAGTAAAAATTACTGATGGCCCATTTAAAGATTTTGAAGGTGTCATTGAAGAAATTGATAATGAAAAAGGTCGGATTAAAGTGTCAGTTGGTATTTTTGGTAGAGAAACACCAGTCGATGTTGATTTCTTACAAATAAGCAAATTATCTTAATAACTAGAAAATAAAAATTGTATCATGGCAGAAAAGAAAATAAAAGCACAAATTAAATTAGAAATTGCGGCTGGAGCAGCTAATCCAGCACCACCTGTTGGGCCAGCTTTAGGTCAACATGGTGTAAACATTCAAGAGTTTTGTTCGTCATTTAATGCTCAAACTCAAGAAAAGAAAGGTGATGTTATTCCGGTAGAAATTACTGTTTATGAAGATCGTACTTTTTCATTAGTTTTTAAAGAACCGCCAGTAGCCAGTTTAGTGTTAAAAGCAGCCAATGTTCAGAAAGGTTCAGCTAATCCATTAGAAAAGAAAGTTGGTAAAATCACTAAAGATCAGGTTAAAGAAATTGCTCAAAGAAAGATGGTTGATCTTAATGCTAACGATATTGAGGCGGCCGTTAAAATTGTTGAAGGTACAGCGAGAAGTATGGGAATAGAAGTGATATAAAAAGCAAATATTCAATACCCAATACCCAATACCCAATAACCAATATTCAAAAATACTAAAGAAAATTAAAACCAAAAACCATGGTGAATAGCCATGGTTTTTGGTTGAATAAATATATTGATTATGTTATAATACTAATATATAAGTTAAATATGAATATGATTGCAGAAGAAGTGCGTAAAAAGTATAAACCTACCATTGGTCTGGAAATTCATTTTGAGCCAAAAACAAAATACAAAATGTTTTGTAATTGTTTGAATGATCCAAATGAAATTACGCCTAATAAAAATGTTTGCCCAATCTGTTTAGCTCATCCAGGAGTTTTACCAACTATTAATAAAGAAGCCATAGGGCTAATTTTAAAATTAGGTATAGCATTGAATTGCACCATTCCCAAAATGGCTAGATTTGATCGCAAAAACTATTTTTATCCAGATTTACCAAAAAGTTATCAAATAACTCAGGCGTTTTTACCATTTTGTGTTAACGGAAAATTAACACCTTTTTTGGAAGATAATATTTCGGAAGTTTTAATCAAAGAAATACATTTAGAAGAAGATACTGGCAAATTATTACATAATCATAACAAAACTTTAATTGACTATAATCGAGCCTCGCGACCATTGATTGAGTTAGTAACGGAAGCTTGTATTCATGATGGTAGAACGGCTCGGGTGTTTGCGGAAAGTTTGCAGGTGATACTTAGAAATTTAAATATTTCAGATGCGGATATGGAAAAGGGTCAAATGCGAGTTGAGGTTAATGTTTCAGTTAGCCAGGATGAAAAATGGGGTACAAAGACAGAAGTAAAAAATATTAATTCGTTTAAGTCAGCCGAAAAAGCTATTGATTATGAAATTGAAAGACAAATCGATCTTTTAGAAAAAGGCGAAAAAATATTGCAAGAAACGAGAGGGTGAGATGACGTGAAAATGATAACTGTTTCGCAAAGAATTAAAGAAGGAGCTGATGATTATCGCTATTTTCCTGATCCAGATTTGCCAACAATAATTGTTCATGGCGAAAATGGTATGTTTGATTTGGAGCAACTTAAAAATGAATTAACTGAGTTGCCATATCATAAAAAGGATAGATTGATAAATGAGTTTGGTCTTACAACTAACAAAGCAGTATTTTTAGTAGTGAATGAATTTATCAGTGATTTTTTTGAAAATACGATTAAAGAATTAGATAGAGTAATTGATAATTTTGTTAAAAATGAACAAGCGATTAATTTAGTTTATAATTATTTGGTTACTGATATTTTGGGAGGGTTAACGAATCGTAATTTAAAATTTGATGATCTGAAAATTACTCCTAATGAATTTGCTAAACTAATTAAATTAATTATTGATAACAGAATATCTTCACGTGGAGCAAAAATTATTTTAGAAAAAATGTTGGCTGGTGAAAATGACCCAGCAAGCATTATGATTAGTAACAATTTAGAACAAATGTCCAATGACGATGAATTACAAAAAATGATTTTAGAAATTTTAAGCGAAAACGACAAGTCAGTTCAAGAATATAAATCAGGTAAAAGCACTGTGCTACAATTTTTGATTGGTAAAACTATGGCTAAAGCGAAAGGGGCGGGCAATCCAAGTAAAATTAAAGAATTAATCGAAAAAATACTAAATGCCTAAAAAATTGAAATTAAACTAGTCGATATTGTAAAAAATGGCGGCCAGTTTTTTAATTTTTAGGACTTGTATTTTAACTATTTTTTTGGTATAATAACTCAGATTTATTTAGCAGATAAATCTTGTTAAAATGAATGTTTTTGTCTATTTTTTAAGTATTGATTAAACAATGTGATTATGAAAAATTTAAAGAGCTATTTATTAGAATTGATAGAAGTGGTAGCGATTGCTTTATTAATTGTGATCCCAATTCGTATGTATTTAATTACGCCATTTTTTGTGAGAGGTCAAAGCATGGAACCGAATTTCGAAGATGGCGATTATTTGATAATTGATAAATTAAGTTTTAGAATTTCTCAACCAAAGCGAGGCGATATTATTGTGTTTAAAGCACCGTTAGATGCTAAGAGTTTTTATATTAAAAGAATTATTGGTATGCCAGGTGAAACGGTTATTATTTCCGATGGCAAAGTCAAAATTGTTAATAGTGAACACTCAGAAGGTTGAGAATTAAGCGAGAAATATTTAGAAAATCATTTTAACACGCCTGGTAATATTCAAATCAAATTGAATGTTGGCGAATATTTTGTGATGGGTGACAATCGGGAGGCATCTTATGACTCACGTGAGTGGGGAAGTTTGAGAGCTGATAAAATTGTAGGCAAAGTATGACTGAGATTGGCGCCGATAAATAAAGCCAAAGCTTTTTTAATGACGCAATATTAATATAAATTAATCATAAATATTTGAAATGGCTAAAAAAGGTATACGTTTTGTTGATATTAAAGAAAAATTAAATCATAAAACGGATTCAAAACGTGGTATAAAAACCAATAAAAGCATAGTTTTAAAAACAGTTAGTAAAACCAAAGACGTTTTTGGGCATAATTTAAAGTTATGGAAAACATTAGAACATAAAATTGAAAAGATTTTAGGATTTTATCAATATAACAAAATCGAAACGCCGATGATTGAGTATACTGAATTAGTTTTAGGTGGCACGCTTAAAAAAGAAAGCGAAAATAAAAAGCAATTTTTCTTGGTTGAGAAATCGGGCGAAAAGTCAATAATTTTACGACCGGAGTTAATTTCGGGAATGATTCGTAGCTATTTTGAAAATAAAATGCAAAATCAAAATCAACCTGTTAAGATGTATGAATTGGGTCAAGTTTTTTGGGATAAAACTGATAATGTGTTTAGTCAATTTTACCAGTTGGGGTTAGAAGCAATTGGCGACCAAAGTCCAATAGTAGAAGTAGAAATGATTAACACCATTAAAAAATTATTAGAAGATTTTAAGGTGAGTAATGTTAGTTTTGAAATAAATAATATTGGTTGCGAACATTGCCGAGACGCATACTCAAAAGAAATTAAAAAATTCTATAAAGAAAGAAAAACCAAACTGTGTAGTAAATGCAAAAAGGCACTAAAAGAAAATATTTGAGACATATTAAGTTGTCACGAAGAAAAATGTAAAGCAATTAGATCGGGCTTAACTAATTTCGAAGATTTTTGATGTAGTGATTGCAAAAACCATTTTTCTACAATTGTAGAATATTTAGAATTTTTGAAAGTTCCTTATGAGGTAAATTCAAAATTGTGAGGAATTAGTCAATTTGAAAATAAATTTGTATTTAAAATTAATTATACTGAGGGCGAAAAAAAGAAAACAATTGGTTATGGTGCTAGGCATGATGACTTGGTTAAAACCATAAGTAGCAATGGCAGATCTGGGGTGGGGGCGATTTTAGATGCAAATATATTATTTAAGTTTATTCGTGATCAGAAAGCCGATAAAGAAGAAAAAGATTTTTCCGTCTTTTTAGTTCAGATTGGCGATACTGCTAAAAGAAAAGCGTTTGAGATAGTCGAGAATCTAAGAAAAGAGAACATTTTGGTTAAGACCAACCTAAGTAAAGACAGCTTACGTGCTCAAATTGCGATTGCCGAAAAAGAAAAGGTTAATTGTATTTTAGTTATTGGACAAGAAGAAGTTATGAGGGGGGAAGTGATAATTAGAGATTTTCAATCAGGGTTGCAAGAAAGCGTTTCTTTTGCTAAACTAATACCAAATTTAACCAAAAGGAAAAATCAAATTAATTAATAAATACTAAATAAAAGAAATTATAATGGCCATTAAAATTACTAAAAAAGACAAAGAATCAACCTCAGCTTTTTTGTATCGAGTTAGTCAAGTTATACAAAAAAGTGGTGTTTTGTTAGAAGCTAATAAGCATCAAACCAAAACGAGAAAAAATAATGAAAGAGGTCAAAAATTATCAGCAATTCATAAACTAAAAGTTAGAAAAGAGATCGAGCATAAAAAGAAGATGGGTATATCTTTAAAGAAAAAATAATATTATGAATTTCGAGTGTTTGGTATTTGACGAGTTTGGCATTGATAGTGCCCAGCATAAAATTGTTGATGAGGTGGTTGAAGAGCTTTTTAAAAACCAAACCTTTAAGCGAGTACTAAAGCTGAAAAAAATAAAAAGTGTTGAATTCGCGTTAGTGTTGGTAAGTAATCAAAAAGCGAAAATCTTAAACATTAAATTTCGTAATAAAAATAAAATTCCTGATATTCTATCTTTTCCATTTAATGAGCAAGAACAAAATAAAACAATTTTAGGTGATATAATTATTACGCCGAGTAGGCTTAAAAAGAATTACCAAAATACAAAATGGGGGTATCAAAAATTATTAATTCATGGTTTGCTTCATTTACTCGGCTTTGATCATATCAAAAATTCAGATTTTAAAAAAATGAATTCTTTGGAAAATATTATTTTTCAAGAATTAAACAAGTAGTTAAAATTAATATTTATGAAAAATGCCTTTTTGTCATTAGATATTGGTAGCAATAACATATACGCGGTTTTGTTTAAATGTGAACAAAAACCACAAATATTGTTTTCAATTAAAAGACCTTCCAATGGAGTGAGAAAAGGTGATATTCAAAATATCAATGAAGTGATAAACAGCGTTAGTGATTTGCTTGAAGAAATTGAACAAGCAACCGCTACCAATGTTTCGCAAATAGTTATAGGCGTAGGTGGCACTAAGATTAATATGAGCAATAGTCGAGGGATTGCATTAGTTTCGGGCAGAAATAATTCAGTTGATAAAGAAACAATTTTAAGAGCTCAAAATTCATCGAAAGCATTGTTTTTACCGCCCGGACGAACAACTCTTCACGCGGTTCCTCAAAAGTATATAATTGATGGTAATGAGTTTGATGTTGAACCGTTGAATATGACGGGTATTCGTTTGGAAGTGGAAAGTGCGATCATTGATACTGATTTAATGATAATGAATCATATCGCTCAATTAAGTGAAAGTTTAGGCATTAAAATACCAAATATTTTTGCGGGTCCATTGGCTGGTACATTTTCAACTTTAAGTAAACGAGAAAAAGATTTAGGGGTAGTGGGTATTGACTTAGGCGCTAGCACAACCACGATGACAGTTTTTGAAGAAGGTAAATTAATATTTATGAAAGTTTTGCCGATTGGTTGTGGAAAAATTAGCGATGATATTTGTTTGTTTTTACAAATACCTCACGATGAAGGTGAAAAAATAAAAATAGCTGTTGGTGAGGCCTGTCCAGATAGAGTGGCAAATCAAGAAATTATTAGTTTAAGTGAGTTTTGCCCGAATGAAGAAAAAAGTTTTAAAAAGAAAGATTTAGCTACGGTGGTTTCGGCTCGGCTTGAACAAATTTTTGATTTAATCAATAAAGAATTAAAGCAAATTAATAAATATGCTAATTTGCCAGGGGGAGCAGTGCTTTACGGTGGTGGAGCGATGACTAAACATATTGTAGAGTTAGCAAGAGAATGTTTAAAATTGCCAGTGAGGATTGCTCAACCAGAATTTGGCGGTTTTATTAGTGATGATCCAGGTTTTGCGATTGCAATTGGCAATATTAAATTTTTCTGCGAAGATAGGGAAGACGGTGAATTTAACGGTGAAGGTAAGGGCAATGGATTGATTGCGAAAATTTTAAAACGCTTTGAAATAAAATATTAATAAATAACCTTTTAACGATTGATTATGGCAAATACTAATATAAATAATGAAAACGATAACGAAGTTGTTCGCTCGTCAAATGTGACCAGTGCTAAGCCAAAAGTAAAAATAAAAATTATTGGTATTGGCGGAGCTGGTGGTAATATTTTAACCCGTATGTATAAGAAAAAAGCAGATGGGGTTGATTTTGTGGCAGTAAATACTGACTCACAGGGTTTGCATTTTACCAAAGCGGATGAAAAAATCAATATTGGTTTAAATATTACTCGGGGTTTAGGGGCAGGAATGGATCCAGAGATTGGTAGACAATCGGCTGAAGAAAGTTCAAAAGAAATTGCTGATATGTTAGGCAAACCGGATTTAATTTTTATTGCTTCTGGTTTAGGCGGTGGTACTGGCAGTGGGGCAGCACCGATTATTTCAAAAATTGCTAAAGAAACTGGTGCGATTGTGGTGGCAGTTGTGACCAAACCATTTTTCTTTGAAGGCCCGAAAAGAATGGAAATTGCCAATGAAGCTTGAGAAAAATTATATCAAAATGTTGATTCAATGATTACCATTAATAATGATCGGATTTTTAATGTTATTGATAAGGACACGCCAATTCTAGAGGCCTTTAAACAAATTGATGAAATTTTAAAACAAGGGGTGCAAGGAATTTCCGATTTAATAAATTATCCAGGACTTATAAATTTAGATTTTGCTAATTTAAAAACAATTTTGAAAGATTCAGGCGAATCAATTATTGGTATTGGTCGTGCTATTGGAAAAGATCGAGCTATAAAAGCAGCTAAGATGGCAATTGAATCACCGTTGCTTGACTTGTCAATAAATGGTGCTTCGCGAATTTTATTTAATATTAGCGGTGCTAATGATTTATCATTATCAGAAATAACTGAAGCAGCGCGTATTATTACTGATAATGCTGCTAAAGATGCCAAAATTATTTTTGGGGCTTCTTATGATACTGAATTAAAAAATAATGAAATTAAAATTACCGTTATTGCTGGCGGATTTAACACAGATAAAGATGCGGAAAAATTAGTGACTAATGATCAATTTATTTCTTTTTTTAAAAAAGATAATGATGATTTTTATAATCTTAATCAAAAATCAAATAACGACGAAGAAATTGAGATCGGTAAAAATAAAGTAGAAATAAAAAAAGAAAAAAATACAGAAATTAAAGAGCCGAATATAGAAAAAAATGAAATTAATGAAGAAGACGATATTGACATCCCGCCATTTTTAAGAAAATTCAAGAAATCGAAATAACTTTTTGTCAAGTCAGTATATTTTTTCGATTTTTTGGTAAAATTGCTTAAAACTAAGTGAAAGTTGACCCTTTTGGGGGGTTGACTTTTTTTTTCGATTCTATATAATATTCTTACCTATTTAAATAAGGTGGGAAGGTCAAAATTTTAAAAAATTTTAAGAAAGCACTATGCTAAAAAATAAAAAAATAGCCAAAAAAGTGACTGCGAAAATGGTGGTTAATAAAAATATTAGCAAAGTTGAAAAAAAGACCAAAGAAGAAATAAAAAATTTAAATAATCATATTAAAAATATAAAAACTCGCGAAGGGTTGATAAATAAATTTGATGTTCAGAAAATTCGCAATGCGATTTTTAAGGCCTTTACCACGACCGATGAAGGAAATGATAATATGATTGATAAAGTTTTAGAAAAAACATTATTTATATTAAATAAAAGATTTAATAAAGACGAAATTCCGAGTGTAGAAAATATTCAAGATATTGTTGAAGAAGGATTGATGTTGCTTAACTGCACGGAAACGGCTAAAAATTATATTTTATATCGTGAGCAAAGACGTCGCGTTCGAGAAAGCAAATTAGCCACGGATGAAGCAGTTGATATTGTTGATGAATATTTACGAGATTTAGATTGAGAGGTAAAAGAAAATAGTAATACCACTTATTCATTACAAAGTATGAATAATTATGTGGCTAACTATGTTTCAAAAAAATATTGATTAAACAAAATTTATACACCAGAAATTAGAAAAGCTAACAAAGATAATTTTTTCCATATTCATGATTTAGGAACGATTGGTGCTTATTGTTGCGGATGAGATTTATATGATTTACTTAAAAAAGGTTTTGGTGGGGTGCCGAGTAAAATTCAATCTAAGCCAGCTAAACATTTTAGAACAGCGTTAGGACAAATTGTAAATTATTTTTATACTTTACAAGGTGAAGTGGCTGGCGCTCAGGCCTTTTCAAATTTTGATACTTATCTCGCGCCGTTTATTCGTTATGATCGTTTGAATGAAAGTGAAATTAAACAGGCCTTACAAGAATTTATTTTTAATTGTAATGTGCCGACGCGAGTCGGGTTTCAAACTCCATTTACTAATATTACTTGCGATTTAAAATGTCCGAATCATTTAAAAGACATGCCGACTGTGATTGGTGGCGAACTTCAAAAAGAAAAATATGGTGAATTCCAAATGGAAATGGATGTGCTTAATCGTATTTTATGTCAAGTTTATACGGAAGGTGATGCTTCCGGACGAGTGTTTACCTTTCCAATTCCGACTTACAATATAACAAAAGATTTTGAGTGAGATAATCCAAATTTTGATGGTATTTGACAAATGACGGCTAAATATGGCATTCCTTATTTTTCTAATTTTATTAATTCCGATATGTCGCCGGAAGATGCTCGCTCGATGTGTTGCCGCCTTCGTCTGGATAATCGAGAGCTATATAAAAGGGGCGGTGGATTATTTGGTGCTAATCCAAAAACTGGTAGTTTGGGAGTGGTAACATTAAATTTGCCAAGGATTGCTTATGTTTCTAAAACCAAGAAAGATTTTTATAAAAATTTAAGAAAATATATGGATCTCGCTAAAGATTCGTTAGAAATTAAAAGAAAAACTGTTGAAAATTTAACGGAAAAAGGATTATATCCATATAGTAAATATTATTTACAAGATGTAAAAACAATGAGAGGAGCTTATTGAGCTAATCATTTTTCAACAATTGGTTTAGTGGGCGGTCATGAAATGGCAGTTAATTTTATTGGCGAAGGCATTGGCACTAAAGCTGGTCAAAAATTTATTTTGGAAGTGCTTGATTTTATGAGAGAGGTGCTGGTTGAATATCAAAAAGATGGAGGACTATATAATTTAGAAGCCACCCCAGCGGAAGGCACGAGCTATCGTTTAGCGAGAATTGATAAAAAAGATTTTCCTGATATTTTTACTTCCGGCACGAGTGAAATTCCTTATTATACCAATTCAACTCAAATGCCAGTAAATTATTCTGATGATTTGTTTGAAGTTTTAGATATTCAAGATAAATTTCAAATCAAATATACGGGTGGAACAGTTTTACATAGCTTTATTGGTGAGGAGATTATGGATTATCGTTCGATAAAATCATTGTTAAAAACTATTTTTTCTGATTATCGTTTACCATATTTAACAATTACACCGACTTTTAGTGTTTGCCCAGTGCATGGTTACATTGCTGGCGAACATCACATTTGTCCAAGATGTGTGGTTGAACAAAAATGTGAAGTGTATTCGCGAGTTGTTGGTTATATACGACCAGTTACCAATTGGCACGAAGGTAAACAGCAAGAATTTAAAGATCGAGTAACATTTAATTATAACAAAGGTGTTAATGCGATAATTAAGCCAGGCATTGTTAGCAAAAAGAAATAAAAATTTTTAATATGTTAATTGGAGGAATTCAAAAAATGACATTGATTGATTATCCATCCAAAGTTGCAGCCATTATCTTCACGGTGGGCTGCAATTTTAGATGTCGATTTTGCTATAATACTCGATTAGTTAACCCAAAATTATTTAAAGATTTTGAAACTATCGAGGAAGAAGAAATAATAATGTTTTTGAAAACAAGAATTGGAAAATTAGATGCGGTGGTTATCACTGGTGGAGAACCAACCTTGCAGTTTGATTTAAAAATCTTTATCAAAAAGATTAAAAATATGGGTTTTTTGGTTAAACTGGATACCAATGGCACCAATCCCAATATAATCGTCGATTTGTTAAATGAAAAATTGGTTGATTACATTGCCATGGATATAAAAAACGATTTAACTGAGAATAATTATCAAAAGATTGTCAACACCAATGTTGATATTAAAGCGATTAAGAAAAGTATAGACCTGATTACAAATAGTGGCATTGACTACGAATTTCGCACTACAGCGGCGCCAGGCGTTACTAAAGAAAGTATAAAAAATATTGTTAATTATATTAAAGGGGCAAAAAAATATTATTTGCAAGAATTCCAAGCGGGTGAAGTGTTAGATAACACCTGTAAACAAAACAAATGGTTAACCAAAGACGAATTAATTTTAATGGTAGAAGAAATTAAAAATTATTTTAACGATTGCCAGGTCAGATAACTATGAAACATTTATTAGTTATGTATGTTTTAAGAACTTTTGTAATTAGTTTGTTGAGTTTTTATGTGTGAATCAATATTGAAGAAATGGTTTTGAAATGGTTGGTAGCCATTGTGATTATTTTGGTAATTAGTTATTATTGATATTATTTAAAGCCGTTGATAAAACCTTTTTGAATATTTGGTTTAACGATAATATTGGCGATTTGATTGGCAATTTTTATTTTTCAACACAATCAACCGGCTAAAAAAATATGTTTAGCTGATAATAATCAAAATTATCAAGTAAGAGTAATCCGAGATACCGTTTTACAAAATGATATCAATGTGACTTTGAGTAAAATTCAAAGTGGTTGTTTAAAAGGGGAATTAGTGTTGATTCGTTCGGGGATTGATGAAGTTTTTGACATTGATGATGTCTTGGTAACGGCGGTGCCACCACAGCGTAATGACAATATGTTTAACCCCTTCGATATGATTTTTTTTGGTAAAGTAAACTATCAATTAAATTTTGCTGACATTAATAAGGTTTATCAAATAGATGATATTTCGCTACTCAAAATTATTGCGAAAATTAGAGATAGAATTGATCAAAATCTTAAGTCATCAGTTGGACTTAAAAATTATAATTTGGTGTCAATGTGGCTTTTAGGGAAATCGAAAATCAATGATCAAGAGTTAAGCGAATTATTTAAAAATTTAGGGATAAGTCATATTTTAGTTATATCCGGAACTCATTTGTCAATTTTGTTTAATATCGTTGGTTGAATTTTAACTATAATTATGCCGAGTTATGGAATATATTTAGCATTGTTAGTGTTATTTTTGATATTTTTTCTGTTGTTGACTGGTTTTTCTAGCTCAATTTTGAGAGCAACTTTATTTTGGCTATTCTTAATAATTGGTAAATTTAATGGCAAAATTATTAATTATACCAATGTTTTGCTGGTAATTCTATTATTATTTTTTATTATTAATCCCTTAACGATTGTTTATGACGTTGGTTTTCATTTGAGTTTTTTATCCATTGTGGCTTTGGTGTATATATTACCGATAATCCAACGATATATACAACCTCACTATAAAAAGTTTAATTTTATAATTAACGTTATTAATGCCACGATGTCAATTACAATTTTATTATTGCCATATTTAGTTTATCGATTTTCAGAATTCAATATTTTAAGCATTATTTTTAATATTTTTTTAATTCCACTTTCGGGGTTAATTTTGAGTGTGGCGTTTATTACGGCCCTGGTCAGTTTTTTAAATGGATTTGTCGCTCAGTTTTTTGGTTGGTTGGTTTATTGATTAATAAATATTTTTCTATTCATTTTAAATTGGCTGGAAAATATTAGTGTTAATATTAGTTTGGTGCTGTTTAATTCAATTTTCGTGGTAATACTTTATTATTTAATATTAACAATACTAACGATTGATTTTTATAAAAAGCATCAAGAGCTAACACTCAATATTTAAAAAATAATTAAGAACCATCAATAAATAATTAATATGGAAAATGAATCGATAAAAAAATGATGAATCATTGCGTTAATATTAGCAAATGCCTATGTTTGACATTTAATTGGTGAGTATTATTTTTTACAGCCAAGAGTCAATTTCTTAAATGTTTATGAGGGGGATAGTGCTTTAATTATAAATCGAACAGGAAATTTTTTAATTGATGCTGGTAAGAAAAATTATTTATTAAAACCCTTAGCTATGGTTTTGCCGTTTTTTGATAAAACAATTGATGTGGTTTTTATTTCTCATGCGGACTTGGATCATTTCGAAGGGTTGAATGTTGTGCTGGATAATTATAAAGTTAGGTTGGTAGTGTTGAGCGATTTTGATAATGATACCGAGAGCTATAAAAACTTGCTACAGAAAATAGTGGATAAAAACATTATGGTGGCAGTGGGTAAATCAAATTTTGAGATGTTTTCTAAAGATTTGAAAGTTAAAATTATTTATCCATCGTCAAGCGATTGGTTTTTGGCTAAGACCAATGAAAAATCGCAAATTTTATTAATTGATACTTTAGAAAAGCGTTGATTATTTACCGGTGATATTACTGACAAAATTCTTAGTAAGATAATTACTACTCAAAACTTAGCGAATATTGATGTTCTAAAAGTTCCTCATCATGGTGGTAAAAACACGATCGATGAATCTATTTTGAAGATGTTAAACCCCAAACAGGCAATTATTTCGGTAGGTGAAAATTATTATGGTCATCCAAACCAAGCAACGATTGGCTTATTGAATAATTTTAATATTGAGGTTTTGAGAACAGATTGATTGGGAAATATAATCGTGCGATAAAATGGAACGCCGCCGGGCGGCGTTCCATGGTGGTAAAAACACAATAAATGATAGAATACTTTCAGCTATTAATCCTAAAG
>ERZ795059.3076-NODE-3076-length-16506-cov-6.092213_pt1 | contig 16506 bp, 12 predicted proteins | sample MGYA00375143_ERZ795059 | MGnify/ENA primary metagenome ERZ795059 (study PRJEB30188, sample SAMN05720168) | activated sludge metagenome | isolation source: Anaerobic digester | place: USA | collected 2015-01-07 ... | reverse complement strand
TAATTTGTATCTATTCGAAGTTTCATCATATTCAACTTTAGCATAATGACCTGTTGCAACATATTTAGCGCCCAAACTATCGGCTTTAAGCAATAATTCTTCCCATTTAATTTTTCTATTACAAATAACACAAGGATTTGGAGTTCTTCCTCGTAAGTATTCATCAACAAAATTATCTATCACTTCACGTTCGAAACTTTTGGTAAAATCAAAAGTATAATGAGGTATGTTTAATTTATTGGCTACGCTTTTTGCATCAAAAATCGCATCTAAAGAACAGCATCCGCTTTCATGCTTGGGAGCCCCACCCACTTCCATAAAGCCCCATGTTTTCATTGTAACACCAATTACTTCATATCCTTCTTCAACCAGTAAAGCCGCCGCAACTGAAGAATCTACTCCGCCGCTCATTGCAATTATTACTCTTTTATCGTTCAAAATTATCCTTTCTTTTATAAACTACAAAATAGTACTATTTAATTTGTTATATAAAACTGCATAACTGACAACATAATTATCAGAATGACTTAATGATATTTGTAGCCCTTTGTCATCACCCAAAAAATCTCCCATTTTTCCATAAATATTAGTTTTAGGTGTTCCGTCCTTTTCGTTATAAATCTCCATATCTTGCCAACTGAATCCGTATAGCTTACTTATTGAAAAAGCTTTAATAATAGCTTCTTTTGCAGCAAACCTTGCAGCGTAATGCTGATATTTGTTTTTTTTTGATTCACAATATTCTATTTCTGTTTTTGTAAATATTTTCTTAACAAAAATATCTCCAAATTTTTCAATACTCTTTTTTATTCTTTCTATTTCAATTATATCGATACCAACACCAATTATCATTTTAATATCCTATTGCTTTGCCAAATCCCCTTGGATCTGTAGCTCCATAATAAATTTTATTTTTGAAGTCGAACATTATTCCTTCTGCACGACCTAATGAAGTTTCTTCACCAAAAATATGTCCTTTTTTTAACAAATTTTCTTTTACATCTCTAGATATTGAGTATTTTTCGAATTCAATTTTATCTGGGTGCCATTGATGATGAATTCTGGGAGCGTCTATTGCTTCGCTTATATTCATCTCAAATTCTAATACATTCAATAATACTTGCAACACTACAGTAATAATAGTTGAACCACCTGGTGAACCGATTGAAAGAAAAGGGCTATCATCTTTTAGTACAATTGTCGGAGTCATTGAACTTAACATCCTTTTACCCGGTTCAATTGAGTTCGCTTCATTACCTAATAGCCCAAATTGATTAGGTTCTCCAGGTTTTGCACTAAAATCATCCATTTCGTTATTCATTAAAAATCCGGCACCTTCAACCAATAATTTATTACCATAAGACGAGTTTAGAGTAACAGTTGCACTAACTACACAACCGTTTTTATCCATTACATTATAATGTGTTGTCTCTTTGCTTTCATACTCGACCAATTTTTCCGGAAATATTGTGTTACTTCTTTTTGCATTATCATCTATTTTATTAAAAATTTCTTTAGCATATAATTTAGATAAAAGTTTATCTTTTGGTACTTTTACAAAATCTTCATCTCCTAAGTATTGTGATCTATCAGCATAAACATATTTCAATGTTTCTATTAATTTATGATAATAATCACTGCTTCCCCAATCATCTTTTTTTATATCAAAATAAGAAAGAATATTTAACGATTGATTTAAAGCTATTCCGCCTGAAGATGGCGGTCCCATAGAGATGATTTTATAACCTTTATATTCGCCAATTACAGGATTTCTTTCAATCGGACGGTATTGTAATAAATCTTCTTTGGTAAAATATCCATCATGTTTTTTTGACTGATTAATTAACAGATCTGCAACCTCACCTTCATAAAATCCTTTTAGTCCGAAATCTTTAATCAGTTTTAACGTTTTTGCCAAGTCTTTTTGAATTAAAACAAAATCTTCGGTAAGTTTATTCCCGTTATCCGTAAATATCTTTCTCGAATAAATATTTTCACTGAATTTATCGTTGTACTGATTAATTGAGCTTGCTAATCTATAACCCACTTTAAATCCTTTTTCTGCCAAGTTAATTGCTGGTTGAATTACTTCGGATAAAGGTAATGAACCATAAGTTTCGAGCGCATAAATTAATCCGGCAACCGAACCAGGAATTCCGCTGGAAGTCATCCCCATTTGACTTAATTTTTTATCAAATTTTCCACTATCATCCAAAAACATGTTTTTATGAGCTCTAAGAGGAGCTTTTTCTCTAAAATCAATTGTTACATTTTTGCCGTCAGGTAAATGTATTACAAAAAAACCACCTCCTCCAATATTTCCAGCAGCAGGATAAGTTACTGCTAAGGCAAAACCAACTGCTACAGCAGCATCAACTGCATTACCTCCCTTTTTTAATATTTCTACTCCGACTTCTGAAGCAAAAGGACTTGCTGATACTACCATCCCGTTTTTACTTCTTTCGGGATAAGTAGCTGCATTTAAGACAACTGTAAATATAAAAAAAACAATAAAAATTTTAGAATAAATCGACATTTAAACCTTTACCTTTTAATTGGTTATTCAACTCGTCAATTAGGATATTAATCTTTTCTAAAGTATCAAATAATTTGTTATAAGTATTATCATCGTACATTAATTTACCGATATTATTCTTTTTGTCAATAGTTTCGTTAGTTATTTTATTTAATGATACTATTAAACTATCCGAATTTTTAAGAAGCTTATTTAAACTTTCTATTGATTGCTTTATCTCATTTTCGTTTTTGTAGATAAAATTATTAGAATTTGTGAGTAAAGTATTGCCTTTTTCCAATAGATTACCAATTTTCTCTCTATTATCAGTAATTAATAAGTTAATCTTTTGTAAAAGCTGTTTAGTATCAATTATGGTAGATTTTATATTGGTTTTAAGTTCTTCATCTGATAAAACTTCATTAATATTATCAAGAGATACTTTTACATCTTTAATAATTGACACCAATTCATCTTGAACAGAACCTAAAGCTGCCATGGCGGTTGAAACATCTCCGGCAAATTTACCGTTTTGAATCTCATCAAAATTCATTCTTTCACTAGAAACGCCATTCGATATTTCTATTTTTTTCCCTCCCATTAAATCTAACATCATAATGCTAAATTTAGCATCTTTTGTTAGTTCAATTTGTGTATCAAATGTCAAATTAACAATTATACTATTTTTATCTAAATTAATGTTTGTTACTAAACCTTTTTTCAATCCATTAATATATACACCATCTCCAACATTTAAGCCGGCAACTGAATCAAATCTTACTAATAATGGTTTTTTTTCGCTATATAAAAATGAGTTTTTAGCCCATCCAATAATCCATAAGGTCAAAATTATTCCAAAGAATACAGTTAAACCTACTTTTAGTTCTGTCTTCTTATCATTTCTCATTTTCGTTTCCCTTACTATCGTAATCGTCAAGTATCTTAATTAATATTTTGTTAATTCTTTTATTCTCAACCTCTTTAACAGTAAAATTAATACCATTATAATCAAAAGATAAACCAATTTCGGGTATTGTTCCTGTTTGAGTAAAAATGAAACCACCTATAGTATCATAATCGTCATTTTCTGAGGATAAATCAATTTCAAGTAATTCATTAATTTCGGAAATAGGAACTTTTCCAAGTACTTCAAAAGTATTGTTAGAAATCTTTGTAATTTCAGTCTCTTCTTTATCATATTCATCTTGTATATCACCTACAATCTCTTCTAAAATATCTTCTAACGAAACTAAACCAGCGGTTCCCCCGTACTCATCAACTACAATTCCTAAATGCATATTTTTACTTTGGAATTCATGCATTAAGTCGCTAATAATTTTTGACTCAGGGATAAACATTGGTTTACGTGCAATTTTTAAAAGTGAAATATTCTCTTTTTCTTTATTATCCGATAGAAAGGGTAATAAATCTTTGGCATAAATTATGCCGATAATATTATCTAAATTTCCCTCAAATAACGGGATTCTACTATGCCCTGAGTCTGTAATCAAGTTAATTAATTCTTCAAAAGTGTTTTCAGTAGATACTGCAGCCATATCAACTCGTGGAGTCATTACTTCTCTTGCAGTAACTGTTCTAAATGATACAATGCCATCAATTAATTCTTGTTCTTCTTCTTCAATAGTTCCGGTCTCAACTCCTAAACTGGCTAAATCGGTTAATTCGCTCCCCAAAATTGCTGTCGAAGATTTATCGATTTTTAGGTGCGAAGTTGCAATTTTTATTAATTCTGTTATTGTTTTTGAAAGCGGATATAAAATAATATTTATCCAATACAAAGGAATGGCGATAGATTTTGCAAATAGTGTAGTAAATCTTGATGCAATAATCTTAGGGAAAATTTCTCCAAAAATTAATATTACTACTGTTACCAAAATAATTTGAGATGTAATAACAATCCCAATATCCCAATTATTATACTCGGCAAGTTTTATAGCAATATTAACAGAAATAACAGATGCCCAAACATTTACTAAAGTATTACCAATCAATATTGTAACCAAAAGATTTCTTGGGTTATCTAAAAGATAACCCAAAGCAGAACCCAAATATTTATTGTTCTTTTTAATATCCTTTAATTTTTTTTGGTCAAATGAAAAAAGTGCAACTTCTGAACCAGAAAAAAATCCGGATGAAAAAACTAAAATTATTAAAAATAAAAGTTTATAATACGACTCGGTATCCAAAAATTTTGTTTACCTCAAATTGTTAAACATATAATAATTAAAATGGTAATCCGTCATCATCAGCTTTTGGATTACTTGGAGGCAAATCAACCGAATTATGATAATTATCAGTTCTACTTGAGTCGGTTATATGTTCTTCTCCTGTATCTTTTGCATCAAGCGGTATTATTTTTTCGGAAATTACTTCAGTATAAAACTTTTTGATGCCGTCTCTATCTGTATATTCTCTAATTGATAAACGACCTTCAATATATACTTTTTTACCTTTTCTTAAAACTGTTTTATAGTAATCTGACAAATTATAAGCTACAATATTTATCCATGTCGTTTCGTTTTGCCATTGATCGTCTTTTCCCTTAAAACTACGAGATACGGCAATTGAAAAATTTGATACAGATAGATTGTTAGGAGTAAATCGAGTTTCTGCATCTCTTCCTAAATTTCCTATTAGCATTACTTTGTTAAGCGAAAAAGCCACATTGCACCTCTTTTATTATTTAATTAAAGATAATTTTAAATTGTAAATTTTGTTATTTATTTTGAAATTTGCAATATAAATTCCTGTTGAAAGTTGATTATTTTCAAATTTGATATTGTATTTACCTATTTCAAGTTCTCCATTATGTAAAATACTAACTTGCTGACCCAAAATATTATAAATAATAATTTCTACATTTGCTCTTTCATTTAGCGAAAAAGATAAGTTAGTAGATGCATTAAATGGATTTGGGTAAGCATTCTCTATTCTAAAACCTAAATTGTTTTCTAATTCATTTTCAACTTGGGTTAATGGGTTTTCAAAAAAGTATTTGATGTTTCTAATTGTCTTATTAAAACTTGTATCGTCTGCTGTTGTTTCTAAAGGGAAACTTAAATAAACAAGTTTTCCGGGTTTAATTGAGTTACCAAATATACCTTCATACATTATTCCCGCACTTTTTCCGTTTATATAATTAAAGCAATTAATGCTACCATTTAATGGGTTGATTACATCGGGATAATCTTCGGCATAAGTTTGTCCTATAGAAAATTGTAATGAATCAAAGACTGAATAAGCCGTAGTTTTAACAATATTTGATGAAGCATTATCCGCCATATATTTGGCTTTTAAATAATTAGCATAAAAATCTTTATCTGTAGCAGATCCCTTTTCCTCTAAGTCGTAGCCTATTTCACTTCCGCATATAAATAATTTACCCCCGTTTTCCAGATAATTTTTTAATAATGTTTGTTCAAAATCATCAAAAGATTCATCTCCGCTACTTTCATCACCAACATACCAAAAAATGCCGTAATAATTATTTAGGTTTAGTGTGTCAAGTTTTAAATAAGTATTTTTTACTATATCAAAAGCCGCTCCAGACGACTTGAGACCAAGTCCATATGCAATTGGATAAGGGTTAAAAATACCTTGAAAACTGGCACTACCAATATTTCTATTAAAACCATCAACTATTAAATAGTTCTTATTATTTTTTACAGGAGATACTCCTACTGTATTAGAAAAATTAGATTCTAATAATCCGTTTAAACTATTTTTTATAATTGTAACTTTGTAAAATGTCGGTTCGGTGGGTATATCAATTAAACTTTCTGAGCTTGTTAAATTATTCTCGTCCAATAAAACCGACCAGTTTTTTCCATTAACCGAACGATATAATCTATACCCTTTAATATTTGTTGTATCCGATTTCCATACTAACCTTACTTTATTTTGTTGTTTAACCGAACAATATAAATTTATTAAAGTTTCATTAAAATCAGTTTCCATTTGATTGTATTTATTTGGGGTATAAGAACCTAAATCACTAATTGCAAAAGACCAATATGAAACCGCCCAGTCTCTGCTTGAAGCTTCGGCAATTCGTAGAGCACCGTTTTGAGCACGATTAACAAATAAACGAACATGACCGGGTTTTAATATTGCATCACCCGGTTTAATTTTTGTCCAATCGCTTAGCTGTGTTGTAATATTTGGCATGTATGCAGTAGAAGCATGATAACTTAATTGCCAACATCGGCTAACAAATCCGCTGCAATCAACTCCTACTGCATAATTAGAAACACCTGTTGTATGAATATCGCCTGCATAATAATTCAAATAATTTAATCCCGAAAAAAAATCTGAAAGTGTACTAAATCCACCCCACATGTAGGGAATTTTTGCATTCCACCCAACCTTTAAATAAGCCGGAGTTTTAATTATATCTCCGTCAGGTCCCGTAATTCCGTTTGGAGCTAAATTTTGCGATTTACAAACAAATTTATAACTTACATAAGTATCAGCAGTTCTTAATGCAGCATTTCTGCTAATTGCCATTTTGGTATTATTAATTTTACTTTCATCAAAAACAAATTCATCTTTTGTTGTAAATTGGTCAAAATGTAAATGTTTATTAAATTCTTCTGGGTACTTATCATTTGAATTTTTAGATGATGCTAATCCTGATATTTTTAAAATAGTACATTTTTCCGAATCACTTAAAAAGTGATATAAATTACCTTGTCTATCCAAGAAGAATTCATTAATAACAGTTAAGTATTTATAAATGGGTACTTTAATTTTGTTTATTATTTCGCCTATCTCATTTAATACATAAATATTTCTTTCAACAGATAATGGAATATGGTTAGTTATCCTTTCCGTAATAATATAATATTTGTTATTATCGTCTTTTCCAATAAAATCTGCAAAAGCAAAATTTTCATTCGCTAAAAATATTTTATTAGAATTTTGGGAATCATCTAAATACAGATTACCTTCGTCATTTACTATAATACTAATAAAACTTCCGGCATTATCCTTATAATAACCATCTTTACCGAAATAGACATTAGGCCCATAAGAACATAGAGATATTTGTTCATTATTATTGCCAAGAATTTGTTTGCACTCGTCTGTTAACGGTAAATGTTGTAAATCAATTTTATTAGTTCTATTTTCTTCAATCGTATAAAATATTTCAGAATTATAATATCTAAAATAAGTTTGATTGTTTTTTACCAAAAAATTAGAAATGGCATAAATTCCGCAATTTTCAATTCTAACTTTTTCAGGTAATTTATTTAAATCTAAATCTAAAATCCTTTCAAAACTGACTTGACCATACACAAAACCAACCCATAACATAAAAATCGTAATATATTTCATCTTCAATCCTAAGTATATTAAAAAAACCGGAAGTTATGTAAACTTCCGAATAATGTAAAAATCATTTCTATTTAATAAACAACATCTTTTTAATTTGTGAATAATTTTCCTGTGAGAGTTTATAATAATAAACACCGCTACTAAAATTTGAAGCATCAAAGTAAATTTGATATCTTTTATTTGGTTCGGCAATTCCGTTGTAAAGTGTTTTAATCTCTTGTCCAAGTGAATTATAAACAGTTAATAAAGTAAAACCGGTAGTTTTAACTGTAAAACCGATTGTGGTTCCGGGATTAAAAGGATTAGGATAATTTTGGAAAAGCTCGAAATTAGAAGGGGTTATATTTGCATTAATTTCAATTATATTGCTGTAACTAAATGAACCGTCAAAATCAACTTGTTTTAATCTGTAAAAATACTTTCCGTTTACAATATTATAATCAACAAATTTATAATTATTTAATTCAACAGAATTTCCTTTACCCGGTATAAATCCGATGTTCGCAAAGTTAATATTATCGATACTTCGTTCTATATAAAAACCTAAATTATTTAATTCTGAAGCAGTTTGCCATTCAATTATAACTGAATTGTTATAAGATGTTCCCTTTAACAAAACCAATTCAACAGGAAGAGGTATAGTATTCATATGGAAAGGTCCACCTGAAATATTTAGGAAATTTGGATCAAAACCTAAATTTCCTCCGGTAATAGTTCCGGGAACCGTAATATCACTAAAATATGCTGTTGATGAAACTACGACAGCAAAAAGTTTAATCTCATCAAAATTTGTTGGGCTTCCTATTTGGTTTAAAGGTATTTTAAGTTCCCAACCCCTTTTAACATCATGATCGTTATAAAAAGCAAATTTAATCGATTTATTAATAAAAATGCCGTCAGCTTCTGGACCTTCGCCAAGTGTTCCGGTTTGTGAAGTAGATCCTATATATTGTGCAATATTTCCGGCAGAATTATATTTAACAGCATCCATAAATACCGAAGTATTTGCAGAACCAGGGTTTATAACAAAGCCATAGTGTGTTTCAAAATCATTTTTAAAGTTTCCGTTTGCAGTAGCACCAAATAGATGACCTCCATTTGCAACATTACCCAAAGATGTCCCTACAGTTGCACCGGTTCCGGCTAGTTTTGATACCCCGATAAATAAAGCGATACCATCACTACTTGTTGAATTCAGGTAACAGTCACTTGCTATATAAAGATTTTCATCATCGATGTGGGCATATAACCCGTCAATATTAATATTAGGACCAAATCCGGAATTATTATCTAAATCAGGGTGAAAATTATCATATTTCTCGTTAATTCTTCCATTAACTAAAAATGGATACCATAATTTATAAGCTCCAACACCGTTATTTGTACTTAAAACAAATATTGTTTGACTTCCATCATTATTAAATCTGATATCAATATCGCCTGTACCGTTAGGATTATTATTAACATACATTGAAGGTGTAACAACATAAGTAATAGCTTTTGAAAAATCATCTCCTACCATTACAACTCTCGCATTTTCAGTTGTGGTTCCGTGCTGAAAAGTGAAAATATAAGGCGTATTAGCATATTGATAATACTCTATTGAGTTAGAGCCTGTACCAACTTGTGAACCCGGTATTGTACCTAATAAAGTGCCATTAATATCCCACTTTGTAACATTCTTTCCGTTGCCGTTCATTACAAAAGTCTGATTATCTATTGGATACACAGAAACCATGTTATCTATTGCATTTGCTGGTAGTGTAACAGTTGTTTCGATATTGAAATTTTGACCAAAGTCGGAAGTTCCTAAAACATAAACTTTTTTGTTAGCCTGATCTGTAAACCATATCTTTGCAGAATTATCCGAAACTTTTCCAATAACTTTGAAATTATCACCAACTCTTTTTGCAACTCCGTTAAGATTACTTTGGAAAACAACGGTTGGGGCTGTAGCTTCATTAGTCCATTTATATATTTTGATAGTTGAAGCATCTGTTGTTAAATTAATTGCTAATATTGCTCCGTCTTCAGTTACTTCTATATCGTTAAGTAAAAATGTTCCTCCGGTAACACCTGTTTGGTTTAATGTACCTATCTGATTACCGTCATTAGCATCAATAATATAAACGTTAAGCGTTGTTGTACGAGAAACTATATACAATCTTTCATTGTCTTCAACTTTACCGTAAGCTAATCCTCTTTCAGTATTTCCATTTGCACTAAACCATGAATAATTATTCCCCGCCTTAAAACTCTTTTCCCATACCGTATCAATCTGTGCAAAAAGATTGATCGAAAAAAAACTAAGGAAAATAATAGTATAAATTATTTTCATAGGTTCACCTAATTATTAATTAAAAGTTAATTAATTGATTTCTTCTCTAATCCATGCATCCTTAAAAATCTGAATTTTCCAGAGAGAGTTCCTTACATTTTCTGCATCAATTTTATTCTGAAATGCCGGTTCAATTTGAATTACGAATAAATTTTTTGAGCTATCGAAAATTATATTTAATTCATATTCTAATTTTGACTTAGCTTCTTTTAAAAATTTTTCTGCAGCCGATTTTGTAGTATAGGCTCCTACTTGAACATAAAATAAAGTCGAGTGTTTTTGGTTATCAACAATAACTTTATTTTCGGGTTCTTCCAAAATAGTGTTGTCAATTATGGGTTTTTGATTAACATCTTCAAATACATAAACCTCTTCTTTGTCTTTTTGCTCATTTTGATCCACCGTAATTTCTTTACTACTACTGCAACCCCAAAAAATAATGAATATTAAACTACCGATAATTAAATGTTTCATGTAATGTCCTCAGTTTAAAATAAAATAGGGACGGATAACCGTCCCTTAAATATAAAGAAAATACTTAAATATTACAATGTATAATTAAAACTTACAGCAAATAAATGAGCTACGGGTTTGTATGTTCCGTTAAAATAACCCAAACTTGGCTTTCCGGGAACTGTCGTATTAACAGAGTTAGTAATTTCTCTTTCCATAAAATGTAAATAAAAATAAGAAACATCTATACTTAAACATTCTGTCAATTTATAACCAAAACCGGCTGTTATACCAATTCTATCGGCATCAGGCAAAGTAGGTTCTACTAATTCATCTTCAACAGGATTTTTATCATATAAGAGACCAAATCGTAAGGCTAATTCATTTGAATATAAATATTCTGAACCAACTCGAGCTATATAGGAATTTTTAAATCCTCGATAACTTGAAGAAACCTTGCTACCTGTTGATGTATTAACTACATAATCTTTAAAAGTAACTTCTAATTTATCATAACTTTTCCAACCGACATACTGAAAATCGGCTGCTATTGTTAAAGTCTTGTTTGGTTTATATGCAAGTCCTATAACTAAGTTTTCCGGTGTTGTTAATGGAGCTTCAACATTACCGTAAGGTAATTTAACAGGTATTGGTCCTGCTAAAGGATGTGTAATAGTAAATGTAGGAGGATTCGTTGTTGCAGTTCCTTCAAACGTATATTTGTTTTTACTTCTATAATCTACGCCAAGCGAAAATTCATCAATTGGTTTCCATAAAAAGCCGATGTTAAAACCAAACGATGTACCGTCTCCTTCCAATAGTGAAGAAGCATCAGGACTTACTGCCCCGGTAAAAGGATCAGCTAATGGTAAATTCTTTTTAATTTTTACATCACCATATGCAATGCTAAAGCCAAAGCCTATAGAAAAGTGTTCGTTAAATTTATAAGCTATTGTTGGTTGAAAATTAAACGTTCTAATTTCTGTATCAACTGCTAAATATCTACCAGCCCAATCACTGTTCCACTCTGTTCCTAATCCATAAGGGTTATTTACACTTAAACCGACAAAAATATCATCGGTTAATTGATGGCTTATGTACAGTGTAAAAGGAGTGAAGACGTTACTTTTAAGTTTATATTCGTCTTTTGCTTGGTTAGGACCAGTAAATTTTGTCATTGGTGCAATTAGAGATACACCGGCAGAAAAATTTGTTCCTTTTAGTTGAGTCATTCCAGCAGGATTAAAAAATACTGCTGAAGCATCATTTGCCAATCCTGTGAATGCATTTGCCATTCCCATAGCTCTGGCACCGTTTTCGTTTATTTGAAAACCGCTTGCAAATAAATTTGCCGATAATAAAATTAACATCATTCCCGAAAGTAAACTCTTTCGCATATTATTCCTCCGATTAATTTAAAAAATAACTGACAAATATCGTACAAAAATATGAATAAACCAAAGAAAAAATTCATTATTCAATTAAAAGAATTTTTTGATCCTTTTCGACAGGCGTGTTTTCTAAAACAAATACTTCTTTAATTATTCCCGAAGCAGGGCTCTTTAAATCATTTTCCATTTTCATAGCTTCAAGAACCAATAGAGATTCACCTAATTCAACTCTTTCTCCAATCGCTTTCTTTAATTTAATAATTAAACCCGGCATTGGTGCTTTAAATAATAGATGATGAACTTGTTTTTCTTTCAATGAAAGAAACTCGGTTGCTTTTTCCATTAATTGTGTTCTAACAAGGGGTTCATAATAATGTCCATCTATTAATACCGAGTATTTTTCTGAATTTAATCGGTTAGTTGTAATAGAATAAACTTTATTATCGATATTTAATAAATACAAAAAATCACTTACTTTCGATATTTCGTATTTAACTAAACTTCCCTCAATCTTTAAAGTAGAGTTATCAATAATAGTTATATTAACTTTTTTATCATCTAATGTTACAACATAATCATTCATTTTCACTATTTCTCCATTTATTATTTGGAGTACATTCTATTTGTTTAGGTTTTAATTCGTTTTCATTATTTTTAAGAATTACTGATATTATTGAAGCAACATCGGAGTATTTCATATTGTCAAATTCTTTCCATTTTATCGGAATTTTAGTTAAAAATTCTTCTTCAATAAAATTAATAGTAAAATTCCCTTCAATAAATGATGAATTATTTAATATCCATTTTAAAGCATGTATGTTTGTTATTACTCCAGCAATTTGATATTCGCCTAAAGCTCTGATTAGCCTTTCAATTGCTTCGGTTCGGGTTCTTCCCCAACTGATTACTTTGGCTAACATTGGATCATAATAACGCGATACCTCGGTTAATAAGTCAATTCCTCTATCTACCCTAACTCCAATACCACTTGGTAATTTATGATGTATTATTTTACCAATTGAAGGAGCGAAATTTGAATCAACATCTTCGGCATATACTCTTGCTTCTATTGCATGTCCAAATATTATTAAATCTTCTTGTTTAAATGATAACGGTAAATTAGAAGCAACTCTAATTTGTTCCTTAACTAAGTCAATTCCGGTAATCATTTCGGTTACAGGATGTTCTACTTGTAGTCGAGTATTCATTTCTAAAAAATAAAAGTTTTTACCTTTATCCATTAAAAACTCAATTGTACCTGCATTATAATAACCACAAGCTTTGGCTGCTAAAATTGCTGCTTTTGTTAATTTATTTCTTGTTTCTTCATCAATAAATGAAGATGGAGCCTCTTCAACAATTTTTTGATGTCTTCGTTGTATTGAACAATCTCTTTCATACAAATGTACATAATTGCCATATTTATCGGCAATTATTTGTACTTCGATATGTTTTGGATTTTCTATAAATTTTTCAATGTAAACAGATGCATCTCCAAATGATTTTAGTGCTTCGCTGGAAGCTAGTTTAAAGAATTCTTCAAACATTTCCTCGTTTTCAACCTTTCTCATCCCTTTTCCTCCCCCTCCGGCAGAAGCCTTTAACATAACGGGATATCCAATCTCTTCTGCAATAACTTTGGCTTCTTCCATATTATCTATCGGTTTTATTGTTCCTGGTACAATCGGTACACCGCTTACACTCATTAAATTTCTTGCTGCGGTTTTGGATCCCATCATTTTTACAGATTCAGAAGATGGTCCAATAAAAATAATGCCGGAATTTTCAACTTCGGCAATAAACTCAGCGTTTTCGGATAGAAATCCGTATCCGGGATGTATAGCATCTGCGCCTATTTCTTTTGCAAGGTCAATTATTTTTTTATAGTTAAGGTAAGATTTTGAGGCTTCGTTTTCGCCAATGTAATATGCTTGGTCGGCTTGTCTTACATGTAATGAATTTTTATCGGCATCTGTATAAATTGCGATGGAAGTTATTTTTAATTCTCTGCAGGCTTTTATAATTCTTACTGCAATTTCTCCTCTATTTGCAATAATAATTTTTTGTATCATAGTTACCTATTTTAATTCAACAATGGTTATTCCCTCCCCTCCGCTTTCAATTGATGCGTAATAATATTTATTCACACAGTCGTGTTCTTTTAATATATCCCAAACCACTTTTTTTAATGCTCCTGTACCTTTGCCGTGTAAAATCTCTACTCTTTCTAATCCCGAAGTAAAACTATTGTCTAAAAATTTAATTAATTTATTGGCAATTTCGCCGGTTCGTTCACCTCTAATATCAAGTGTGTAATTGGCATAGTTGGCAGTAATTTTTAAATTGTTTTTTAATTCGTTTTTTAAAGCACTCTTTGAAGATAACTCAATATCCGTATTTTTAACCTTCATTTTTATTGATCCAATTAATACCATTAGGTTCTTTTCATCAAGAATCGAATCAATTATGCCGATAGCATCAGTATTTTTTATTCTAACATAATCACCAATTTCAAAATTTAGTTCAATTTCTTTTACTTCTTCTTTTGAAATTTTTAAATTTATTTTTAATCTCTCAATTTCTTGTTTTTCTTTTTTTATAATCAAATTATTTGCAGAAGATTCTTTTATATTTTTAATAGTTTTTTCTATTTGACTGTTAACATTTTTTAAAATTAATGTGGCTTCGGTTTTGGCACTATTTATTATTTCTTTTTTTTCTTTATCTAATTGCGTAATTTTTTGTTGATAAAGTTGTGTTAACCCTTTCAGTTTAGTGTTTTCAATTTCTGCTTGTTTTAATTTATTATTAAGATTTATTGTCTTTTCTTCAAGTTCAACTAAAAATTTTTCGACGTTAATTTTATCCGAGTCTAAATAGATTTTTGATTGAGAAATAAAATTTTTATCAAATCCAATTCGCTCGGCAACTTCAAAAGCGTAAGATGACCCCGGAATACCTTGTCTAAATTTATATGTCGGGACTAAATTTATTAGGTCATATTCCATACTTGCATTTTGAAAACCCTCTGTATCATTAGCCATTATTTTTAATTTGCCAAGATGAGTTGTCGCTAAAGTTTTGGTCCCTCTTTGTTTTAAAATATTTAATATTGAAGCAGCTATTGCTCCTCCCTCCTCGGGGTCTGTACCTGTACCTATTTCATCAATCAGAACAAATGAGTTGTTTGTGGCATAATCTAATATGTATTTATAATTTGAAAGATGTGAGCTAAATGTACTTAAACTACTTTCAATTGATTGCTCGTCACCAATATCAATAAATATATCATCAAAAATATGAAAATTTGAATCGGGATGTATCGGAATATGAAATCCGCTATACACTAATAGTAAATTTAAACCCAATGTTTTTAATACAACAGTTTTTCCACCTGCATTAGGACCTGTAATTAATGTAACTATATTATCTTTAATTTTAAAGTTAAGAGGTATAGTTTTATCAATTCCAAATTTTTTTAATAAAATTGGGTGTCGAGCATTAATTAATTCAAAACTTTTATTGTTATCTATTGTCGGAAAACTTCCATTTATATCTAATGAGTATTTTGCCTTTGCAAATATCAAATCAAGCTTTGCAATAACATATAAAACACTTTTTAATTCATGCGAAACTTCGGAGAGTTTGTTAGTTATTACTTCCAATATCCTATCAATTTCTCTCTTTTCAGCAAATGATAGAGAAAGGATCTCGTTATTTAAATCAAGGGTTTCAGCAGGTTCTATATATACTGTTTGTCCAGTAGCAGACTCGGAATGAATAAATCCTTTAACATGCCTTTTATGTTCGGCTTTTACCGGTAATACAACTCTTCCTTCATTTAATGTTACATAATCTCCTTGAACGTACGAGTTTTCTTTAAGCTGCTTTAATATTCTATTAATTACTTTTTGAAGAGTAAAGTTTTTCTCTCTTATTTCATTTCTAATTTCGCGTAATTTCTTGCTGGCGTTATCGTTAATTTCACCGGTTTCAGTAAAAATGCTTCTGATTTCGTTTTCGAGGTTTTTGTTTGAATATAATTTATCTTCAAAAGAAGATTTTAAAAATTCGCAGTCATCTTTATTCTTAAAAAACACAATTAAATTACGTGATATTTCCAATAATTTCAAAATACTATATATTTGTTCTACTAATAGTCTGCTCCCTTCTATATTTGTTTTGGAAATTACTTCATCTAAAATTGGGAGATGATAAATAGGTGGAATCTCATTATTAATTAATACTTCTTTTGCTTCATCAACAAATTTCCCTTCTTTTTTGATTTGTTCTAAATTACTTAAAGGAAATGAGTTTAATAATAAAACAAGTCCATTTTCGGTATTCAAGTACTTGCGATGATATTCCATTACTTTTTGGAATTCCAATCGTTGTAGTAAAGTTTCGTTTATCATTTATTTATCAATAACTGAAGAGTTTGTTTCTATAAT
>ERZ795059.3074-NODE-3074-length-16517-cov-6.195177_pt1 | contig 16517 bp, 20 predicted proteins | sample MGYA00375143_ERZ795059 | MGnify/ENA primary metagenome ERZ795059 (study PRJEB30188, sample SAMN05720168) | activated sludge metagenome | isolation source: Anaerobic digester | place: USA | collected 2015-01-07 ... | reverse complement strand
AATATAGTTAAAACAAAAAACAAATAAAAGATGAGAAAACTGAGTATTATTTTTGTTTCCTTTCTGGCGCTTCTTTGCGCCTGCGCTCCTCAAATGCAGCCGAGCTATCAGGAGATAGCGGCTGAAAACCGGCAACTCAAGGAGGACAACGCTCTCCTGGTCAAGATCCTGGAAGAAAAGCTGATCTCACTCTGCGACACCATGTCGCTTGAAGAAAAGATTGCCTGGGAAAAGCTGGATAAATACAGCGATACGCTCCTGAGCGAAAGACTCGCATCCGAACTTTGGAATTACGAGGCAAAGCTGAACGCTGAGATGACAGCATTTGAACAAAAAACAAAGTTGGGCCTCGTTACCTATGAAGACTACCGGGCAAAGTCATATGAAGGACTCAAAACCTGGATGGCTTCAGACCCCAAGAGTTTTGAGGAATATGCTCTAATTAATTTCATCAAAGAAAACGCCAGCGGTGAAGATGAAGGAGTGTATTGGGATAGGGCGTATGAGATAAAACATGCAAATCCCTCAGCCAAGAAGTACTTCACGGCTGATAGTCTGCTCTGGAAAACCAAGGAAAAATCTAAAGCAGTTATCGAAGCCGAATATGACTCGATTTTAAAAACCTTGGATGCGGATTACCAGGCCAATCTAAAAGCCGCTGAAAGCGCTTTCCAGGAAAAATTGGCCGCAAAAAAAGCCGCCCTCGGCTTGAAATAAGACACTTTCCTCCTTTTGAAGGATGCTCCCCCGAGCATCCTTTTTAACACAAGAGGAAACCCCGGCCGGAGGCCCGTGTTCAAAGCGCGGGCCTCTTTTCATAGTTGGCCGGAGGCCGGGGATGAATCTTGGCCCGGACACCTGGACGCTATAAGCGGCCAGGTGGTAGGCTATAGATATGAGAACATTGCATTTAAACCACTCCACATACCAACTCCAATACCACATCGTCTGGGGCACCAAATATCGCTATCAATGGCTCAAGGACTACACCCTCGCCCCGCTCCGGAAATCGTTCAAGGAAACGGAAGAGAAATACCCAACACTCAAAGTGCTGGAATTTAATGCCGACGAAGACCATCTCCATCTCCAAGTCGAGATTGCCCCGAATATCGCCATCTCAGATGCCGTCGCCAAGCTGAAGAGCGCTTCCAGCCTATTCTTGCGAAAGAGGTTTAAGTTCATCCGGGAGATGTATCTTGAGAAAGACGGCATCTGGAGTGTTGGGTATTTTGTCTCTTCCGTGGGCCTCAACGAAGAGCAGGTGAAGAGATATATCGAATGGCAGAACAAAAAAGAAAAGCCTCAGAAAGCGAGGCTGTTCTGAGGCAATGTTCTCATGACGCAAAAGGAAACCCCGGGTGGAGCGAAGCGGAGCCCGGGGAGGAGGTCATTTCTTTATTTTATTATTTCCCTCTCCTTCCCCCGAAAGCCGCCAGGGCCGTGGCTATTGGCATGGCCAGGATAACGCCGATACTGCCGACAAGGGTCCGGACGATCTCGGTGCTCACCGCCTCGGTATTGATGAAGCGGGCAAAAGTGACGCCGCTTTCTTGATTTAAAACCGCCAGAAGAAGCAGGGGTAAGGCGGCGCCGGCATAGGTCAGAAAAAGAGTGTTGATGATGGCCCCTAAATGGGCATTCCCCACCTTATAGGCCAAGACGAAAGCCCGGCGAGAGGAAAGGCTGGGATTAGCCTCCCGGATCTGTTCCACCGCCTCTATCTGCCCGATGATGATGTCGTCTAAGACGCCGATCGCGCCGATAATAAAGGCGGCTAGAAGCAGGCCTTGAAAATTGATCGCAGCTTGACCTTGATTGATGAGAAACATCGCTTCTTCCTGGGACATCCCGCTCAGCCTGGCAAATTGAGAAAACAGAACGGCTAGAACCAAGGTGGCGATAAGGGAAAAAAAGACTGAAACTATGGCTAAATGCGATTTCCGATTCCAGCCTTCAGTCAGATAGATAATAACCGTTAGTATAATCAAGCCGCCCAACAAGCTGACTAGGAATGGGTCTCTACCAGCCAAAATCTGGGGCAGAATTAATTTGACGATGACTAGGAAGCTGACGCCCAAACTGAGAAGGGCCTTGAAGCCCTTGAAACGGCCGACGGCGATGACGACAGCGGCAAAAATAGCCGCCAGCCAATATATCGCCCGGCTCCTGACGTAATCAATGACATAGAAAGTCGCCTTGCCTGATTCGTCTAAAAAGCCGTCGACAAAGACCCGGTCGCCCGCCTGATACTGCTTGACGTCTACTACCTCCACTTCAGAGATACCGTAATAGTCTATTTCCTGGCCGGCCCAAGGACCGTCTAGAGCCAGTAATCTAAGATCCTGCTGGACAAAAAGACTGCCGTCTTCCCTGACTTTTTCGGTTTCGTTGGCCACTTCAAGCACCTTAGCCCGGAAATTCTGGGCTCCAGGCAATTCTGTCTCCTGGGCTGAAACAAAAGGGACAAAGAAAGATAAGGCAGAGATAATAAAGATAAAAGCGATTATTTTTTTCATATTGTTTTATATTATACCATAGAAAAAGGGCCCTGGTTCGTTTTATCGATCCAGAGCCCTTATTGTCGGCTTTGCCTCAGTTTGCCTGGTAAAGGAAGCCGACTTCTTTGTCGAGCTCCCTGGGCTCATAATAGCTGATGTGGCCCATGAGCCTCGGTTCGGTCTTGAAATGGAGGAGAAATTTTTCATCCTCTTCAAAATAAACCAAAGGAGTGTGGACAACCACAATACTCGACATCCCGAGCGATCTGAGATTATCCCTTGAAAATCGCTCAGCCACCAAACAGGCGACCTCTATGTCGCCTATCTCCTTGAGACCCTTTGTCTGGGCGAAGGCGTCAGCCTCACCCAAGGTGTGACGGGTGTCTCTGAGCGCCTCCCTGGTAATGAGGGCCAGGTTAATAACTCGGCCGCTGGTCGGGACGAAAATGTCGGACAAGAGAATCTCCTTGGCCTTGTCAGAAAGTTCAACACCCTCAAACTCGAGCCTTTCGATCCACTTCTGGCCGCTTATGCCTTCAGTGACCACGGTGAAATACTTCACTTCCTGACCCAATGCAGTCAAGGAAAGAAGCGCAACAATAGCGAAGATAATGCTTTTCATTATAATAGGTTTTTGGTTTTTAAATAACAAGTACTAATCCTGTATTATATAATAATATTTGATTTTTGTCAATATATAAAACAGCTGGTCAATTCCAGCTGTAATATTAGCCAATTTTATTTGACAACAATCTGTGCGCCTTCTTCCAGACGATAAAAAAACGAATCTAGGACATCAGTCTGCACTTCCCTAGCCTGCAAGCCGGAAATATATGCCACCAGCCTGATAAAAAGCTTGGCTCCGTTCTTCCCTTGATAGTCGGGGATGATTAGCTTGTTGTCCTTCTGGTCTTCAAAGGCCAAATCTTGGTTATTCCGGCTTACGGAAATGACTATCCCGATCGATTTTGAGAAATCAATTCTAACGATATCACCAGCCTGGACGCCGGTCCTGCAAATTTCTGATTTACTTATCATGGTTATTCTTTTAAAGTTCTAACTAACTATTTAAATATACTATGGTTTTGGCAGCTCATCCTCTGGCTGACAAACATGATCGCAGCCCTGGATGCCGCAAGGGTAGCCGCATTTAAGGCCCGGAGCACATTGGCTGGCGCCTGGCTCGCAGACTTGCCCTTCCTGGAGAAAGTCGGCTGACATTATTTCCTGGACTTCCGTTTCAACATAGTTCTCTGTGTCAGTGACCTGCTCTATTTTCTCTTCCTGCTGATCAGAGACTACTGGACTATTACTTGACTCTGGTAAAACTTCAAGATTGCAGCCGGAAAGAACCAAGGAAAAGAGGAAAACAAATGACAGTAAAAAGACTCGTGTCATATTTTTAGCCTGCTTGGATATTGTTTAAAAATTCTTCCAGCTGACCCTGATGTTTGTCCTCTTTTACATCCTTAGTCAGAAAGCTTGCCTGGGCTAGCAGCTTCAAGCCGCAAATTGACTCTATCTCTGAAAATGACTTCTTGTCGCCGCTGCCGCCCATGGTGCAGAAAGCGGCTATAGCTTTAAATTTCCCGCGGTTTTTTTCCAAATAGGCGCGCAGCGGACTGCTGATATTCCAGCCCCAGACCGGCGTGCCCAGGACTACCAAATCATATTCGCTTGCCATCTTCTCTGTCGGCTTGATTTCCGCCGCTTGTTTCCTGGTCGCTTCCTTGCCGCAGATGAAATAGCCGATTACCCCCGACCTATCCTTGGTGGTTTCTATCTCTTCCCTGTCCGCACCCAGCTTTTCCTGGAACTTCATAGCTAGCTCCCGGGTGGTGCCGGTACGGGAATAATAGGCGATTAGCATCTTTTTCATATGTCGACAATATACCCCATAAATTAATTCCTGTCAATTAAAGGAAATAAAAGAGCGGCCTAGTTCAGACCGCTCGAAAATTTTTCTTTCCAGGCTATGCCAGTTGAAGAATCTTGGCCAGATAGCCATCCTTCTGGCGAAAAGCCTTGGGCAGTTCACCAAAATGATCCCTGATATTGAAGATCACTTCTTTCGGCTTCAGATCAAAGACCAGGGACAGAATCCTGACGGCTATGGCCGCATCTTCTTCCCCCTTAAGCCCGGAAACCGAGGCCTGGCAAGTCCAGATATCAAGGTCTCCTTCTCCTTCGTCAATAAAGGTGAAGCTGCCAGGAAAGTCCAGCTTGACCGGGTTTTCCTTATTCTGGGATGAGACATCGCCGTAGATAAAGGAAGACACCGCTTTCTTCACCGCCAGGTACCTGGCTCTTTCACTGGGCTCGCCGATTGTGAAATACAACATATTGTTCTGGTCGTTGGGATCAATGACCAGGACGGCGATTCCGGTCCGGGGCTTTTCATCCGGCCGTATCTCTGGCGGCAAGCCTGTGATTTCGTGAAACAACTGTTCGGCCAGGGCGATGATTTCCTGGCGCTTGGAGTTCAGATCAATTCTGTTCATTACTTACTATTTTTAGGGTGAATATTAAATTATTAAGGTGACTGCCTAATATATCACAATAGACTAATTATGTCAATGAAAGAGCCATCCTTTGGGGATGGCTCCTATGTCTGTTTGATGGCTATTAGACCCGTGGTTCCACCGGCTCAAAGCGGATAAAGCGGCCGGAAACGCCGGGGATGGCGATGCCTTCCTTGGTCGAACCGACTTTGAGGCGGAGCTCCGCTACCAGGCCGCTTGCCCCGATCTTTTCCTGGATGATATCCAGAATGATGGTCTGCCGGCCTTCACGGGCGTTGTCGGTTTTTATAACCACGTCAACGCGGTCTGCAACCATCTTTGTTCCTTTGAGCATGGGGTCGACATAGAAATTTTTGGTAACAAATATATTGCCACCTTCATCATCTTTGCCGACGACATCGCCGCGCCGGAAATGGGGCTTCACCCTCACATTGCCGTTTTCGCTCTGCATAATGTGAGCTCGGACGAACTTCAGGTGGGGATCATTGTCTCCAGGAAACCACACCTCAACGTTTTTGAATGTTACCAGGGTGTTGTAGCTGGCCTTGACTGCAATAACTGATGTTGACATTGGATCAGAATTTGATTGTTAATAATTGAACTGATTGCCAAACCGGCCAGGTAGTCGGCTCAGCGATCAGTTCAATCATCTTTTTCAAGGTACGAGGCTGACCAAACATATTATCATATCATATTGATTTTGTCAATAGAAAGAAAAAGGCCGTCTTTGGGGACGGCTTTAATACTATATAAATATATTAAAATTAGCCAAAAAACCATTAATTTAACAACGCTTCAACTTTGGCGTTGAAATCAAGTAGGGCCCTCTGAACCGCGTGGGTAAACATCCGCTCACTGGCACCTTGGAGGCAATAGTAGCCTTTCCTTCTTTCTCCGGCCGTGTCAAAAACTGTGCTTTCCAACAAATCGTCGTCATAATCTTCCAGATCTGAATTGTTAAGCTTGGTCACTTTCAGCATTGAGGCCGCATTGGCGTTATCGCCTTTGAAGACCTTGGCTGCTTTTTCCTCGCTTTCCCGCGAAACCGTCCCTGGCTTGAGATAGAGATTGTTAATCTTAATCAGCTTATCCGATAATTCCTTACTAAAACTCTTAAACAGCTCATCCTGCTGTATCTTGGTTGAATTGACGTACTCTTCGACGCTTAAAGTCGGATCGAGGCTGGCAATAACAGATTCAAAGCGTTGGCGATTATATTCACCGCCAAAATCAGCCGCATCCACCCAAGATTCATTGTCATCTAAATAACCAAAATTTTCGTTGCTTAAAAACGCCTCATTATGCTGCTGACTGGCCATCGACACTTTTTTAATAAGTTCTAGCCACAGTCTGGCCAAGGCCGCCACCTTCTCATCTTTGTTAGCTAAATTCTCCTCTATTATCTTCTTCCCTTCTTCTGTCTCGCTCCACTCTAGAGCCTGGGAAGAGCCTCTAGGAAAACACTCCCGAAAGGCTTGAATAGCCACGGCGCCATTGAAGGCGGTGGTAACGGCCCGTTGCAATGTTTCCTGCTTATCTATAGAAAAGGAGCGTAATTCAACCGAGCTGGTTTTCTTCTCAAAAAAAGCAATGTTGTTGCTATCGTCGGCGGAGCGTCCCCGTAGCGAAACGCCCCGACCGCCATTAACTTTATGTCCGGTTTCGCCGGCCTGAACGCCGGCCCAAGAGGCGGCGATAATTGTATTTTGGAGAAAATTTGTTTCTTGACTAACTTCCAATCCTTTCTCGCCGCCAATAGTCAAATGGAAGCCGCGAGCGCCTTTGCGGTATTTTTCCGAACGGCTAAAATTTAAATCCACATATTCGATATCGTCCAAAAGCTTCATCTCCAGGAGCATTAGATAGGGATTATCCGTCGGCTTGGTGGCGATTTCATGGACGGCGTCTCGGCCGGAACCGATACGCGCCGCCTCGCTGATTTTGGCAATATCTGATTTCAGGCTGTCTCGCGAAGTAAGCTCTTGATAGCCTTCGGCGGTAGAGGAGGTTATTTCATATTCCATGCCGACAGAGGCATGGAATCCCTCAGGGATGTTTTTATAGGAATTTTTCTGCAAGATATCTTCATATTTACGCAAGCTATGCGAGACTCTGGAAATCACATCTTCTAAAGGTCGATCAGGCAGATACTCCCGGGCAAAGAGCATGACGACGACGGTCCGCCCCTTGTTCTCTTTCTCATAGCGGCCGATGAACTCGGAAATCTCTCTTAGATTTTCAATGTCCTCCGGCCGCGGTTTGTCCAAAAAGCTTCCCAGCCGATCGATATTACCCCGGTTGCTTAACATTGATCCAATTATATCAATGCTGTTTAAAATCTGGGAGCGAGGATTTTCTTTGGAATCAGAGGTGGCTTGCTGATACATTTCCTTGGCCTCTCTGGCATCGAGCAGATCGTGTTGCAACAGTATCTTCTTAAAAGAAAACCCCTTTTCCTTGTCGTCACTGTCTAAGCCGCGCCGCTTGGTCTCGGCGATCATTTCGCTGTTTCCGTTCTTTTTAAAATATTCCAGCAGGGCGCTGGACCGCTTATCGGAAAATTTATTTCTTTCTAAATTATTGAGAAGCTTATAATTGAACTCTTGGGAATAATTAATATCGGCTTTCACCGCTTCATAAAGCCTGTTATCTAGATCCATGACCAGAACTTCTTCTGTCAACTTGGGGTTATATTGATAAAAAGCGGCGATACGCTCTGCGTTCAGGTTCCATTTTAAAGCCCCGTCCATGATATCCCTTATCTTGTCTTCTCCAATGGTAAATTCGCTTTCGGCTAATGATTTCAAAAAATCAGCGATAGCCTGGCCTTTTTCTTTAAAACAATCCCCGCCGATATTTTCCAGGCCTGTCTGAAATATTTCTTCATTCAGATAGAAAGACGGGTCTTCCGGATTAGAATTAAGATAGCCTCTCCAGAAACGAGGCGACAGGCCGCTTCGGGACATGACAGATTGGCTGATAGTTTCAACTTCTTCTTTGGTTAAAGAATGGCTAGACGCACTATCCTTGGCTTGATGCATCGATTCTAAAATTTTTACGCCGTCTAGTACGGGCCAATTCTTCAGATTGCCGAAAAAAGCCTGGCGCATTTCCTGACTGCTGAATATGATGTCCTGGTTGAAGAAAATGCTGGCGGCGTTTGATTTGAGAGCAGGATCATTTAAAACCTTGATGCACATCTGCTGGCAGATATCCCGATTTTTAAAGAATACGGTCGAGTTGGTCAGAGCTGTAGCTAAAACGCTTTGATCGTTGACTAGAGCCAGTTTAAAGTCATTGTTAAAGGCGGTGACGAACTTTTGCTTCTGGCCTTCGTTCATCTCATCGATTAAATTAAGTAAGTTGGTGAAATAGGGGGTAATGCTGAGGCGGAAAATATTGTCCTCTAAAAAAGAGCGGTAGCCGGAATCTAATACGCTCACTAGTTCGGGATCGGAAAAATAAACAGATAGAACCTTATGATAACGACGGTTGTGCCCGCCCTCTCCGCTGATCACCAGCTTGTCAAATAATTTGACTAAATACTCTTTCCGTTCAACCTCATTTGGGAACAACTCTTTAATTTTATTGGGATATTTTAGGGCGATTATAGTGGCATCTTCGCTCTGTTTTAAAGAAAGCGCACCCTCTATCATGCGTCGGCCAAGGAAACTGGCCTCTTCCGGGCTCAGAAAATCTTTCGAACCATCGCCTAGGACTTGGCGGACCAGACCTTCAACTTTATCGCTATAATCATATCTATCGCGGTCTTTGATGCCATTTATTTCATTTAAAGTATTGTCAGCTAAACTTGCAATCAATTCTCTCCTTTTATCGGGATTGCTTATTTCTCCGACCTCGAAAAGACGCTCCAAGACAAAATCGGCAGATTCCGCCTGGCCATGCCTAACGGCCATTTCCAGTAGCCAAAATTCGTCATCGCGGCTGATGAGGTTATTGCGCAGGCCGGATAAAATAACTTCGTTGCTTATTTTTTGCAGGTAATAGTTAATGTATTTGCGATCAATCTTGCCTTCCAGAAAAAGACTTTTTATTTCCTCAAACTCGAAGGAGCTTTGGGAACGGCTATATGATATTATTAGATCATCAAGATTATCAGATTGTTTTCTTCCTTCCAGCACTTCATAAAAATAGTGACGCAATTCGTTGGCACCACCATGATGATGGAAGTCCAGCTGCAGCTGCTTGAACAAAAGCGGGTCTTCTTTTACCCAAGCATACCTTGCTTCTTCCTCGGAAAAAATGGCATTAAGGCGGCCGGAACCGACCTTGTTAGCCTGAAAGACTTTCTGCTTCAGGCTGGCTGGCCAATTATGCCGCCGCATCAGCTCAGTTAAACTGTGCAGGGTATTTATATTGAATCGCTCTTTATTCCTTTCCAATAATTTATCCAGCACTTCAGCCAAACCGTCTTCATCCACGCCCAGTCTTTGATCGGGATAATTCACTATGAGTTGGCTTAAAAAAACCACCTCGTCTTCAGCGGCAAACGAAGCAGCTCTTTCTTTTAAAAGATCCAGTTGCTTCTCAGATACGTCCTCGCCTAAAATTTTATCAGTTTTCAAATTCAACAAATCGGCGTCAGACAGGCCTTTCTTTTTCTTGATGTTCTTAAGATCTTTCTTGCCAATAGGTAGTAAATCTATCACCCACTCCATGTCACAGCCAGTGTATGAAATATTTAAATTATTTAGAATCCATTCCTTCTCTTCATTAGAGCAACTTTTTATTCGATCAACAAAAATTGGCACTAACCAAGCGGTCTCCCATTGACTGGGATGCCCCTGTAATCTATTGAGCCAAATCTGAAAAAGGAAGTTGACCCGCCGGCTGTCAGCCATTACCTTATCTGGAAAATTATAGGTGAATTCCAATAGCAAGGAGCAGATTTCAGAAGAAGGCAAGAATTTCCAATCAGGGCTGGCTACGGCCAAAGAATCCAATCTTTTTTCTACTTCCTCCGGGACATTGATTTTCTCATAATTTAGGCCTAAAGAACTTAAACATTTTAGGGCGACAAGATCACGGCTAGAACGGATAAAGGCTAATTTTTCCTCTAGCGTCTCCAGATTTTCAAAACGGTCTGCTTTTACTTTGTTGAGAAGATTGTCAAATTTTCCGGAGTTATATACCTGCGGCCGACTGAAAAGCTTGGGCCAAGCCCCTATTACCTCTTCCTCTTTTTCGGGAAAACGGACCGCGATGTCATAAAGAGCAGTATTGGCTCTGGTTATCGCGGTGTCAGATGTCTTGGATTTGCCCCAAAAATCTGATTGGGCTAATTTCAAAAAACTGTCATAATCTTCGGCCTGAGCCAGCTCGTTGGCAACGCTCAGCTCCTTATGAATCCTATCCCCTCTTTTTTCTATATAGATATCGCGCAACTTGGTCACTAGCCGATTGGAATTGAAGGCTTCCACGGCTTTGGCTGATAACTGTTTGAGAGAATCCTCGCCTATTTTTCTAAGAGACATTAAATATTCTCTCAATCCCTTGTCTTTACTCTTAGCATAGTCCTCAACTATCTGACCCTCCAATTCAAATCGATAGTCTAATTTATTCAAATAATCGTCCCGCATTTCCTCGGCCAATTTTTTATTGATACCAGAAATCTCCGGCTTGTTGCCGGCCGGCTCCTGATTATTTTGATTCAATTCCTGATTGTTTTCCTGGTTAAACCCTTCTATCATAAGAAGATTGTAACAAAAATAAGGGAAAAAATAAAGATAGACTAATCAAAAACCGCCTTTGGTGGCGGTTTTATATTATCCTTTCGGAATGCCGGTAATGAAGGCGCCGAGCGATTCCCTGGCAAAGGGAATCACTTCCTGATTGGAGAAATTGTAAATATAAGGGATGAAGCCGGCAGAAGCATCGGCATCAGCCTTTTCTATGTCTTCAAAAGACCAGGCCTCAAAACCGGCCCCGTCTCCAGCCTCAACCCGCAGTTCTTCCGCTCTCCCTGAGAATAGGTACAAATAGCTCTCGCCGAGACAATTATTGGTTGCGCCGGTTTTCTCATCAAATGATCGGCGGCGGTTTTTGAGAATAAGACGGAAATCTTGGGGGGCAAGCTTGAGCCCGGTCTCTTCGGCCGTCTCTCTAATAACTGTTCCCAGATAGCTCTCGCCTGGAGCGACGTGCCCGCCCACGGTGGCATCAAGCAAGCCGGGATAGGTATCCTTATGCCACCCTCGACGCTGGAAGATTATATGATTATCAGCCGTGACGAAATAAACATGGACTTCGCGATGGAGCAAGCCCTTCTGATGGATCTCTTCGCGGGAAGCCGAGCCGATCACCTCATCCTTTTCGTTTACCACCTCTAATTTCTCTTCCATATTTCAATTATTTTTTCAAGCAGTTCGGGAAACTCTTCCCGGCCCATATCGCCATAGATATAATGGCCGCGGCCGGGAAGCTCTATCACCTCCCCGCCCAGGGCCTGATGGAAGACATCCAAGCTAATTTTGCCGATCGGGTCCTCATTATCAGCTGTAAACATGATTATATCTTTTACTCTTTCCTTTATCCCGGCATCTACCTCATACCCATAGAAAGTATTCCTAATTTGGTCATCAGGATACTTAGTCTGTTTCCAGGGAGCGACGATGACAAGGGCCTTGGCCCGGCGCTTGGTCTCTCCCAGGTAGCGGGCCAGAAATGACCCGCCGCAACTGTGGCCGACGAGGATAGTATTTTCAGAAATAGGGTACTTCTCAAATTCCGCCTTAAAGGCTTCATAGCGTGGTGCCCAGGGTTCGGGCAGAAGAGGCGTCTCCGCCCTGAGACCGCGCCCTAGAAGCTCCCGCTTGAGCCAAGGCAGCCAATGCTTGTCATAAGTCCGTCGCTCAGGGTCAAGCGCCCTTTCATAGTCGTCCGGACAGCCGTGGATGATCAGGCAGTCAAAAGGCTGAGCATTATTTTCTAAAGAGGCCATAGTTTAATCCAGATTATACAGCCAGCCAGGCTGCCAGGCCTTATGGTGACGCCAGTCGGCCGCCAAGGCCTCTTCCCAGCTCTTCCCATTTAATATCACCTCTAGAGCCAGCTGCGGCGCCTTGTGAGCCATAATGGCCACGAACTTACCGTCATGGCTGGCCTTTAAATCTTCCAAGAAACTCCTGAGCCTGGCTTCGACATCCCGCAAGGATTCCCCTCCCGGGAAAGGAATATCTATTTGCTTAGCATAATCTACCAAGCTCTCCTCGGCCTGAGTCAGGTCGCCGTAGTCGCATTCCCGAAGGCGCCGGTCTGAAACTATTGGGCATAAGCTCTGGAAGCCGAGCTGGGCCGAGTCTAGCGCCCGCTTCAGGTCGGAACTGAACAGGGCTGAGAAGCTCTTGTCTCTGACCAGGCCTGGCAATTCCCTGGCCTGGCGTATGCCCAGCTCAGAGAGCTCGCCGCCGGCCCAGCCGGTACATTTCCCGGCTTCGTTGTCCTTGGTCGTGCCATGGACGAAATATATTATCTTGACGCTCATATGCCCATATTATAGCCCATATCCGGACAAATAAAAACGGGGCTGGCTTGGGCCGCCCCGGGTGTAGAAATCAAGATCTTATCGCCCTCCGCAAAATATAACTTCTTTTGATTCAACGTCGAAAATATCATATGCCCAACAAGTTGAATCCTCATATTCCAGAACGAGCAGGCGCAAGGGAGCATACTTCCCTATAAATGACCTGTCAATACTGAGACCGACGAAATTGACAGCGTCGCTATAGAAAGATACGTCCTCCGGGAAGCACTGCCGCTGGTTTTCCGAGCGGATAAGCGTCCATTTATCTCCGTCTTTGTAATAGAAGCCGGATTGGCTGGCCTCATCCATAAAGCATGGGATAACCGCCAGAAGGCTGACCTCACGGACTGTGTCGCTGACATATTGCACCACGGTGCTGCTGTTTATCCGGCAAACCCCATCAAGGAGCTCTTCGGATGAGAAGCTGATCTTCTCAGTCTGAGCCAGAATAGGCGCGGCCGACGAGAGGAAAAGGCAAATGACGAATACTGCATTTTTCATGTATCAAATTTTTGGTTCATATCACATGGAATTCATCTATCTCCATCCACCAGCCGATGGAATATAGATCAAGCTTGAGGAAATCTTTCCGGCTGACAATAGTGCCATTGTCGGCTTTGGGAGAGACATAGAAAATCTTGCCCACAGCCTCTTTTCTCGGCAAGAGCTTGGTCAGAAGCTTATGCATCGTAGCGGAAGAGTCCTGCTTGGTGTCAAGCAGGCGGGAGACGTCGGGATTATGGTGACAAACGCAGCCGTTGTTATAGAACAGACCGTTGATAGCCGGCTTGAGCCAGGCCCAGGACCCGCCGCAACTACAGTGAATCTGCTCTATTTTCCAGCCGGCGCGGAGATAGGCCAGCCAGTTTTCGGGTACTTCGTTCTTCCCCAGAGACTTGGCGGCGGTGATGGCATTTTCCATCTGGCCGATGTCCCTGGCCATGATTTCAAGTTCCGAGCAATCTTTCAGCAGCAGGCCCTTTTGTTTGAGATAGACGACCGCGGGAATTGTATTAATGGCCAGATTGTCCTTATTGGTATTCTCAAAAAGGATGTAGATTTCTCCTGTCTCTTCTATCATTAGGGCTTTGCCAGGATCTTTGATTTTGTCATTTTCAAAATATACCTGGATCAAGTCCACGAATCCCTTCTGCTCCAAAAAGCGATCAAAGCCGATGAATTTGAAGCCGAGCAGCAGGCAGATCACTTCCAGGTTCTCCTGACTGATGGCTCTGATGTCAATGATTTTCTGTGTTTTCATTATTAATTTTTAAGGTTCAACAACAATTTTTAGGTATCAGAGGAATATATCATTAATAAGATATAATGTCAAATATGGTATATTGACAGAATAATAAAAATGTTTTATAATACCCAAATACTCGGAGGTAGCCGAAAGAGCCTGGAATATGCGGGCTTTGCCGGCTACGCAACCGAGGCAGCCCTTTAACAAGCGCCTCTCTCCGCCGCCCCAAAGTTCAATATCGGCTAGCCAAGCCAGGAGATGAACAATTGCGACCGCTATTGCCGATAGAAATCGGAACCACATCTAAGCTATAATCAAATCCCGGGCTTAGACGGGTACAAACATGGAATACCAGAAAGGAATGGTCATTGGCTCACAATGCCGGGAAACCCAAACCCCTGGCGGAAAATTCTTTGTCTTCGTCCCTTCCCTTTTCAAGGGAGAACGCGGCCCCATGATTATGGTGGAAGAAAAGATCCACCAAATTATGGCCACGACCCCGGTGGTCGTGAAAGAAAAGGAGGACAAAAACAAAAAGCGGTATGTCGTCATCCGCTCGGCCAAGCCGGGCGAGGAAACATACCAAATCTTCCGTTTTTCATCCGGCGGCGGTCAGGACCATCGTCAGGATCACGGCCAATTCAAAATTGATGAAGTAAGGGATGGCATCATCCTCTATGACATCAGCTCCTGGTGGGGATCTAATCACGACGCTGTGGTGGCAATAAAAAAGACCGGATACATCAAAATTTCCGGAAACCACGGCGCCGGCTTCAAAAGCCGCAACCCCCAGCCCGACTTTGCCATTTCAATTAACTTCGAAGGAAAAGAGGAAAGCTTCCTGGACATCGACGTCGACTAAAAGGCCTGGAAAAATACAAAAGCCCGGAATCAAAACCCGGGCTTTTTCTTATCAAAATCTTTAGCCATCATAAGGCCACTTAGCATCGGTCGGTCGGCGGAAACGCTTGCCGATGTTTCGAAAAGACCGCTGCCAGCTATTAGTCAAGAGAGACTCGACTATGTGCCGTGTCATCCGAATCAGTCCATCCTTCTTTTCCAGGACCTCAGCGGAAACACTGGGAAAAAGATAGTTGTCATACAACTTATTCAAGCTGGCTAATTTGACAAAGTCCTTTTCCTCCATCACCCAACCATTCCCTCCGGCCTGAAAGACTTTGATAATACCGTCCAAGACCGAATCCTGGCCGAGATGATAGAAATGCTTTTGCCGCCAGCCCGTTTCAATATTGCTGGGACGATTCTTTGATATCTCTCTCATTGATTTTATATTTGAAGGTTCAAAAATGCTTTAACTATCAAAAAAGCCTATCACCGATAGGCCGGTGTGTCAATCCAAACGCCTAAACCTGGCGTCTGTGCCTCTTGCCGAGCCAGCTTAGCAGAAACATGAGGCCAATCAAAGCGGCCGGACCGGAAATACAGACATACCAGCTCCAGGGTCGGCCCGGGCCGATCATAAAAGCGTAGGCCACAGATACGGCGAAGAAAAAAATAGCTCCCAGCCAATCCCGCTTCCAGGCGATAATGGCAAAAAGCAAGACTAGCAGGGCCGGCAGGAGGTGTATCAAGAGGCCTAAAAGCGAGGCCCAGCCGAAAGGTTCGGAAAAGACATCCAAAGAAAATAAAGAAAGAAAAATAGCGAAAGCGATGCTTAGGATACGGGCCAGCCAATGGATGATTCTCATAAGCCAAAGAAATGCCATATGGGCTTGTTCCTGCAGACATTATACCTCAAACCGAGAAATAAGGCCAAAAAAACAAAAAGAGCCTGGTTAGGGCTCATAGGGGGCTTGATGCTAGTAACGTAGTGCCGTTATTCGGCAAACTCTACCAGCACCTCATATTCTTCGCCCGGTATTCTATTTCCATACCGGGACTCGCACTTGGCGCGCACCAGCTTCATGACTGGCAGGAGATCCTCGCTGGAAACGGAACCAGCGATTCCGTGCATTTCCAGGATGAAGTTGGCATCTTCGGCCGCGTCGCGAGCCATGAGGCTCTCATAGCCGAGGTGCTGATGGTAATCATACCGACGGGTATTCATCGGCTCGCCATTATGAAATATGGCCATCTCAGCGCCATCCCTGGTCCAGGTGCGACCTATAATGGTGATGCCTGGTAAGTTGAGTCCGGAAACCTTAAGATGGAGGGGCTCCCACATCTTATTGCTTCCGCCGCGAGGGTAAGTTTCTGTTATCTGCATTTTTTTATATATTTTTTAATGTTCAACAATCAATTTAGCTATCAAGAGAATATATCACATTATTATATTTCTGTCAATATAAACAAAAAATAGGCAATAAACAGCCTATTTCTAATTCCCTGCTATAGACATGGGTTAGATTCCAAGCGCCGGTATTAGCGATCCTGTACCTTGCGCTTTCTTGTTAATCCGCCGATACCTAGAATAGCAAGCAAGACGCCCAAGCCTTGAGCTCCCGGACTGTCATCGAATCCGCCGTATACAAAGAGGAATGAGCCAAAGGCTATTGCCAGGATCAAAAAGAATATCTTCAATTTCCGGTTCATATTCTTCAGGCTAAATCCTGATGCTCTTCGTCCCCATAACATCCGGGGAAAGCCCGGCTTCATACAGCTTCTCGGCCTGGATGAGCTCGTCCTCAAGGCCGACGTGAGGCAGGGACTCGAGATCCGCTAAGGATACCCAGCGGTAATCGGTAAAG
>ERZ795059.3072-NODE-3072-length-16530-cov-4.806859_pt1 | contig 16530 bp, 18 predicted proteins | sample MGYA00375143_ERZ795059 | MGnify/ENA primary metagenome ERZ795059 (study PRJEB30188, sample SAMN05720168) | activated sludge metagenome | isolation source: Anaerobic digester | place: USA | collected 2015-01-07 ... | reverse complement strand
ACAGAACCAATTGAAAAATAAAGTAAAAGTCGCCTTGGCGTATCCGGCGTTATTATCTGCCGTTGGTATCGCCAGTATATTTATTTTGATTAATTTTGTCATTCCAAAATTAAGCGTTCTTTTAGAAGGATTAGGCAAAGAGTTACCTTTGATTACGCGGGTGATTCTTTTTATCAGTAAGGCATCTTTTAAAATGTCTATGTGGGTTATTCCTGTTATTTTTTTAATGATTGTTTTATTGTTATGGCTTCGAGGACCGTCTTTTTTTAAAGGTATCGCTAAAAAAATGGGGGTAAGGATTCCCTTAGTGAGAAAAATATTTTTGAATCAGGAATTTGCTCATTTTTCCCGTTCTTTAGGACTTTTAGTGAAAAGCGGTGTTCCTGCCATTACGTCTTTAGAGATTTCCATTGCCAATATTGAAGATGAAGAGCTTAAAAGACAATTAGGAAAAGTTTGTGATATGGTCGCACATGGAGAAACGATTTCTGAAAGCATGGAAAAAGTTACGAAGGTTCCCGTTTTTTTTATTAAAATGATTGCTATTGGAGAGGCCTCTGGTAGGCTGGTAGAAGTATTAGAAAGTGTTTCTAATTCTTATTCTCAAGAGGTAGAATCAGATATTGCCCTTGTTTCATCTCTTTTAGAGCCATTTTTAATTTTGTTTTTAGGCCTTATATTAGGGACAATTATTTTTTCGATTATTTTGCCTATTTTCCAAATAACACAGTTTGTTCAATAAAAAGTATATGAAACCTGTTTTTTCCTTAGAAATTAATGAGAAGTGGTTAAAAATGGGCTTTCCTCAATCAGCGAAAGCAGATGGGTCTGTTGATGAAAAGGTCAAAGTGTTATCTGTTACTGGCCTAAAGGATGACCAAATTATAGAGGCTATCAAAGAGGTTTGCCGAGGATTAAAGATTAAAAGTGGCTCTGTCATTTTATCCTTGCCGCGTAATCAAGTCATTGTCCGTAATGTTCATTTACCCTCGAAGGATGAGATAGAAATACAGCAGATGATTTCTCTTCATGTAGGGCGTATTGTCCCGTATCGGAAAGAAGATAGTGTTTATAGTTATAAAATTTTAGGAAGGGATGACCGTCGCTATACGAAGGCTATGATTGCGATTGTGCATCAAGATGTGATAAGACGTTTAGATGCAATAATAGAAGCGGCGGGTTTTTTTGTCGAGGATATTTTCCTAAGTTCCTATGGATCTTTAGGCTATGTGATAGATAAATGTAAAAATGATATTAACCCAGCGGATGTTAATTTAATATTAGAAATTGATTCTTCTTATGTAGATTTTATCGCTTTTTCAGATAATAAAGTTTTATATTCTCGAAGCATTCCTGTTGAAGTGACACAGATTTTTCAAGAAACGGGGATGAAAAAATTGTTCGGAGAGATTCGTCAATCTTTGGTCATTTTTCATAGTGAAGAAACGAGCAAAAAACCAGCGAGGATTTATGTGATGGGGGCGCGTGTGAATATTGCTGATTTTGTTAAAACGTTAGAAAAAGAATTGGAAATTCCTGTTAAAACGATTTCTTTTGAAGCCCAGAAGGATGTGTCTTTCCCTCAATTTTTATCTGTGGCCGCGGTTAAAGCCTTCATGGCTCAAGAAAAAACAGGCCCTGTGATGAGATTTTTAATTCCCGAAATACAGATACGCAAATCATTAAATGAACGAGCCAAAGAGCTTATGATTTTAGGCGGATTGATATTATTTTTCATTATGGCTTTAGGAGGCATTTTTACAACCAGAATATATCATCAGCAGGCGTATTTAGAAAAATTACAATCTCGGAATAAAGATATTTTTCTTTCAGTAGGTGATGCCTTAGAACAGTCTCGAAAGGTTGATTTTGTGAAGGGCGTTTTAACATCGAGGAAAGTCCCTATGGCTTTTTTAAATAGACTTTTTAAGATAATGCCTAAAGAAACAGCTATTAAATCCGTATCATTAGATAAAGACAAAAAAATTGTTTTACGGGGAGAGGCGCGAGAGCTTTCGGATGTCTTTAAATTCGTGGGAGAATTAGAAAAAGCCTCTTATATTACTGACGTTAGGACCAAATCTACTCGTCGACGTAAAGTTCAAGATAAAGAAATAACTGATTTTGAATTAAGTTTTGTTTTAACAGGAGATTTGCGTTGAAATTGACATTGCCACCCATTAAATTGAAAAAAAGAGAAACGATTATCGCAGGATGTTTAGCTGGCCTTATGGCGGCCTTTATTTTTGATAAGGTTTTTTTATCCGGAATAAGGACAAAATTAAATGATTTGAGTTGGGATATTAAAAAAGAAGAATCCCGTTTTTGGGAAGGCGCGAAAATAGCGCATCAAAAAGAAGATATAAGGGAAAATTATGAGCGTTATAAGAATTTTGTAGATATTCCCAGATCAGATAAGGAAATATTAACCGGATTTTTAAAAGAAGTAGAATCTTTGGTCAAGGCATCCGGCGGTTCTGTTATGAGCTTTTCTCCACGACAAGAACAGGAACAAAAAACAAACTGCATGAAATATCTTGCGGATTTGCAAATTGAAATTGAACCTAAACAGTTATTTAAATTTTTATCTTCTATAGAGGAAAGCCAGTGGCTTATGATGGTGGATAGCCTTTCGATATCTCCTAAAAATGAACAGGCCAATTTACTTAAAGTAGATGCTGTTTTGAGTATGGCTGTTTATTTGAAATAAAGAATTATTATTTCATGAAAAATCTTCGCTCCATAGACCCTGTCCAGACGTTTTTTTCGCATCGCCGTCTTTATCACGGTTTTACTTTGGTAGAAATGGTAATAACGATTGCAATATTATCCATAGGGCTTGTCGCTATATTACGTTCTTTTCTGAACATGTCATTTGTTTTGTATGCGGCGAAGCATCAAACAGATGCAGTCTATTTGGCCGAAGGAAAATTAAATGATCTTATTGTCGAGGATATGGAAAGTCCTTTAGATCTTAAGAGCTTAGAAGGGAAAAAAGAGAGCGCAGCGCTTCTTTTTAATAATAAACCATCAATGTATGTTTTAGATTTTTTAGTTAAAAAACAAAACCCGCCATATTATTTAGTTGAAGTTACGTCACAATTATTATGGAAAGAAGGTCAGATAGAGAAAGGTTTTTCTTTAACCACCTATTTGGCCAAAGACATTTTTAAATAAAAGGAAAGATAAAAAGGCCGATGTTTTTTAATAAAAAGAAAGTAAAGGGTTTTACCTTATTAGAACTTATAATCTCATCGCTTATTTTTTCGATTTTAGCTGTTGGCCTTGGCGCTACTTTTTTTTCCGGGATGAGAGCTTGGGGCGTTGTGAAACAATATGCGTCTGATAGTGATATTTTGTTTTCTTTGGAGTCTTTCGCTCGCGAATTAAGGCAGTCTATGTATCAGGAAGACCTTGGTTTTGAAGGCTCTTTATCGGAAATAACATTTCTTTCCGTTAAAAATGATAGGCCTGTTATTATGAATTATTCTTTCGATAAAACTAAAAAATGTATTAAGAAAAAAACACGTTCTTTAAAAGAGAGTGATGAGGATAAGGAGGATGGAGAAGAAAAAAATATCCTTTGTGGGATTGAAAAATATGAGTTGTATTATTTAATTATTGAACAAAAGAAAGCACAGTGGCTGAAAGAGTGGAAAATAGAAAACAATAGGGTTCCTTGCGCGGTTAAGGTCACTCTCGCAAAAGGGACAAAAGAGTTTTTAAAAACGGTTTTTATTCCTGTTTGCCGTTGATAAAAGGAGTTTTGGTGAGAGTTGATAAGAAAAATAGACAAGCGAGTATTTTGATGGCTTCGATGTGGCTATTGATTCTTTTTACGATATTGGCAGCAGCTATTTATAAAATGTTTTCTTCTCAAATAGCTATGAGTAAACGTCTGCAGGAAATGTCTTTAGCTTATTTTATGGCGCGTGCCGCGGTTATTGATGCCCAAAAGGATTTATATTTTAATGAAAAGAATTATACTAGTTTATCACAGTTAAAAGTTCTTCGAGAACAAGAGATGAATCATGGAAGTTTTTCTTATTATTTTATTGATGAAGAAAGCAAATTAAACATTAATAGGGCGACGGAAGAGATGTTATCTTCTATCCCCGGGATAGATAGTCGTTTGGCGCAGGACATCAGCACGTCTTCTTTGAGGCCTTTTACATCCATAGAAGAATTATTTCGTTTTGATGGCCTGGACCCGGATGATTATTTATCGTTTAAAGATTTTTTAACTGTTTTTGGCGATGGGAGAATAAATGTGAATACAGCTTCGCGAGAGGCCTTTTCTTTTTTGGGGATAAATGAAAGCACTATCAACAAAATATTTTCTTTTCGCGATGGGCCTGATGGCGTAGAGCTTACTGAAGATGATGGTGTTTTTGAAAGTCAGAGTGATATTATTCCTGTTTTGAGAGATTCTTTTTTTCTCTCTTTATCAGAAGAAGAATTTTTGGTAAGTCTTCTCAGTGCGCAACGTTTGGATGTAAAATCGCAATATTATACGCTTATATTAAATATTAAATATTTAGAAAAAATCATTGGGAAATATGCTATTACTATAACCAAAGAGACCATTGTGCAATGGCGGGAATTTTAAGGAGGTTTATTATGAATTTAAAGATCGAGAAAGCTTTTACGCTGGTTGAGTTGATGTTAGTGGTTATTATTATTGGGATTTTAGTGGCTATGGTTATGCCTAAGATGAGCGGGCGTTCCGAGGACGCTCGAAAAACAGTGGCGAAAGCGGATGTAGAAATGAATATTGCTACAGCCCTAAAATTATATGAGTTTGATAATGGGGTATTTCCAACGACAGAAGAAGGGTTGGACGCTTTATATGTCGCGCCACCATCTGCGCGTAATTGGAAAGGCCCGTATATGGAAAAAAGGATTTTGGACCCGTGGGGGAAGTCTTATCAATATAAATCTCCAGGAACGCATCGTAGTGATTATGATTTGTTTTCTTTAGGTCGTGATGGTATAGAGAGTACGGATGATGTTGTGAATTGGGAATGATTTTTTAAAGATGTTTCTATTTATATCGAAAAAATAATAGTTTTGTTGTTATATTGCATCACGCGGTAATCGATATAGTTATGAATGGCTTCGATAAGGACTTTTTTCTCTAAATTCTTACCTTTGCGTATTAAGTTTTTTAAATCATCTTTGTGGGATATGGGCTCAACGGCTTGCGCGATAATCGGGCCTTCGTCTAATCCTTCAGTCACAAAATGAGACGTCGCTCCAATAATTTTTACGCCTCGATCAAGTGCTTGTTTATAAGGATTCATTCCTTTAAACGATGGCAAAAATCCATGATGGACATTGATAATATCTTTTTTGTAGGCGTTTAAGAATTGAGGTGAAAGAACCAGCATATAGCGTGCCAGGATAAGAAAATCTGTTTTTCCGTCTATAATTTTTAATATAGCATCTTCTTGGCGGTCGTTTTTTGTGGCATTAATAAAATAAAAAGGAATTTTATATTGTTCAGCGAGCTCTTGATGGGCGGAAAAATTGCTGATGATAAAAGGAATATTAAGATTCAGCTCGCCTGTTTTCCATAAATAAAGAATTTCGGCCAAACAATGTTGCGGTTCTGAAACTAAAATTCCGGCGTTTAATTGTTTTTCTTTTTCATAAATAGCGAAAATGGCTTTAAGTTCTTTAGCTAAAGGCAGGAGTTTTTCTTCTAATGTCTCTTTCTTGACTGCTTTATCATCGAGAAAAAATTCGATTCTTAAGAAAAAATGTCCGTTTTTAACATCGGTTGAGTATTGATCCGCAGTAATAATATTAGCGCAACATTTAAAAATAAGATCGGAAATTTTAGCAACAATTCCTTGCTGGTCAGGACATTGAAAAAGAAGGATGAAAGTATTAATGGGAGCTCCTTTGTTTATATGTTATAGTCAGCAATCACTTAAAATTTCTTTTGGTAAAGATTTTATAGAAGCAAAAAGAGGCGAGTATTAAAATCGCGCCCCATGTTAAAATCATAAATATCCATCCTTGTGTTGTCATAGGCGTTATTCTCTTTTTTTTCTCCATGCTAGTTTAACTAAAAAGGCCAAAACAATAAAGATCCCCACTAAACCAATACGTGTACTTAACACATAGATTTGATTTTCTGGGGAAACATTTTTCATGATAATAAATGGCCACCATTCTTGGACAAGCCACATGCCTAAAATCGATAATAAAAAAACAGGAGTAATATATTTAATAATAAATTTATAAATTTTTGGAATTTTGAGATCCGCCCCTTGATGAATTTCATCCCAAGCTTTATGGATGCCAAAAATCCAGCCAAAAAGAATGGTTTCAATCGTGGCAAATAAGACGATCAAAAATGTTCCTCCCCAGAAATCGAGTTCATCTACGACGCCATTTTTGAGAAAGAAAATCGCTGGTTGGCAGAGAATAAAAGTCGTAATTCCGAAAATCGTCACTGCTTTTTTTCGACTTAAATTAAATTCATCTTCCATAAAGGCAATGGCAGGTTGCGCCAGCGATACCGAAGAGGTGACGCCTGCTAAAAATAAAAGAGCAAACCATAAAAAACCAAAAAATTCTGACCATGGAAGTTGATTGAGAATTGATGGCATGGTCACAAATCCGAGGTTAAAAGTTCCCGATGTCGCGATGGCGTGGATATCTTGAGGTCCAAAGAACATAAAAGCCGCCGGTATAATAATGCTTCCGCCGATAATCACTTCAGCCATTTCATTGAGACTGGCCGCTGTTAATCCAGAAAGCGTAATATCATCCCCTTTGGATAAATAGCTCGCATAGGTTAGGATCATGCCGATACCGACGCTTAAAGTAAAAAATATTTGTCCAGCGGCTTCAAGCCAGACTTTGGCTGATTTAAGAGCGGAAAAATCCGGATTCCACATAAAGCCTAAACCGTTTAAAATATTCCAATCAGGATGTTGCGGATGAGGTGTGCCTAAAGATAAAACGCGAATACAAAGAATGATGCCAAAGAAAAATAAAAGAGGGAGGGCGATCTTGCAGAGTTTTTCGATTCCTCCGCGAATGCCGTAATAGATAACGCTGATATTTAAAATAAAGGTAATTAAAAAAAAGAAATAAGCGGTTCCTAAATTATCAAAGAATTGATTTTGTTCTATTCCTTGAAATCCGCTTAAGAAATTTCTTAGAGAGGCGGTATCAGTCAGCCCCGTTAGTTTTTTTGTTAGGGCAAAGAAACTATAAGCTAATGTCCAAGATTCAATATAAGTATAATAAATCAGAATAACAAGCGGTCCAAAGATTCCAATAATGCCGAAATATTTGATAAAACGGTTTTTTCTCCAAATGCTATGAAAAATGCCTGGAGCGGTTCCATGTCCAAATCCTCCGCCGTAACGGCCTAAAGTCCATTCGATCCACATCAAAGGAATGCCTAAAAGGAGAAAAGAAATAAGGTAAGGAATCATAAAGGCGCCGCCACCATTAGCCGCGGCTTTAGCCGGGAATCTTAAGAAATTACCTAATCCAATGGCAGAGCCTGCCACGGCCATAATGATTCCGAATCGATTTGTCCAACTATCGCGTAGATTTTTTTTCCCCATAACAGATAAAATGATTTTAATATTATCGGCGCTTATTTTCAATCAAATTAAGGACATTTTATCTTGACGCGTATAGTTGGTTGATATATATTCATAACGTTTAAAAATGTAAAATCTATTTATTGTTCTTAGTTGTCCATCATAATTATTTTAGGAGTTTTGAGTGCCTGTTGAGAATATTGATATAGATGCTTTAAAAGCCAAAGCGCTGATTTATCGTAAAGAAATTCTTGAAATTGTTACCTCTGCGGGATGTGGTCATCCGGGAGGTTCTTTATCTGCCGTTGAAATTCTTTTAAGTCTCTACGAATATAAAATTCGGCATAATCCTCAAGATCCTAAGTGGTCTGACCGGGATAGAGTCATTATTTCCAAAGGGCATATTACGCCGGCCGTTTATGTCACGCTTGCCAATAGCGGTTATTTCTCTAAAGAAGAATTAAAAAATTTTCGTAAATTAGGAAGTGTGCTTCAAGGTCATGTTGTCACGAAAGTCCCTGGCGTTGAATTTAATACGGGATCTTTAGGCCATGGGCTTTCTGTGGCCAATGGTCTTGCTTTAGGCGCTAAAATGTTAAAAAAAGATTTTAACATTTATTGTTTAATGGGCGACGGAGAAATACAGGAAGGTTCTGTGTGGGAAGCGGCCATGACAGCGGCTCATTATAAATTGGATAATGTCTGTGCGATTGTCGATTATAACAAAGTTCAAGAGAATGGGCCTGTGGAAGAGATTAAAGGATTAGAGCCTTTAGCTGATAAATGGAAAAGTTTTGGCTGGGAAGTTAGAGAAGTCATAGGCCATAATTTTAAACAATTATTTGGTGCTTTGGATGATTTTGGGAAAATTAAAGATAAGCCTTTTGTGATTATTGCGCATACGATAAAAGGAAAAGGCGTTTCGTTTATGGAAGGCGATAGAAACTGGCATGGCAAGGCGCCAAATTTAGAACAGCTTAAAGAGGCCTTAAAAGAATTAGAAGGATAAAAAATGTCTCAAAAAATACCAACACGCGATGGTTTCGGTCATGAATTAGTCGAACTCGGAAAGACGAATAATAAAATTGTTATGGTCTCGGCTGATTTGGAAGACGCCACACGTGCAGAATATTTTAAAAATGCTTATCCCCAGAGATTTTTTAGTGTTGGAATCGCCGAGCAAGATATGGTCGGGACTGCCGCGGGTTTAAGTTTATTGGGGTTTACGGTGTTTATTAATTCTTTCGCTGTTTTTTTAACGAATCGCGCGTATGACATGATCCGTATGGATCTTTGTTATAATAATTGTAATGTGAAAATTATCTGCTCTCATGGCGGATTAACCGTCGGGGAAGATGGCGCCTCCGCCCAGTGTTTGGAAGATTTTGCGATTATGCGCGTTTTACCAAATATGAAAGTAGTTTGTCCGGCCGATGAGTTGGAAGCCAGAAAAGCCACACGCGCTTTTGCCCAAACATTTGGGCCGATGTATATGCGCACATCTCGCGCCGCGCTACCTGTTATCACAAAACCAGAAGATGTTTTTGAAATTGGGAAAGCCAATGTGTTACGCGAGGGAAAAGATGTTTCTATTATTGCTTGCGGAGTTATGGTTTCAGAAAGTCTATCTGCCGCGAATATTTTAGCGAAAGAAAATATTGATGCGCGCGTTATTAATATGCATACCATAAAACCCATTGATGCTGAAATAATTATAAAAAGCGCTCAAGAAACGCAAGCGATTGTTACCGCTGAAGAACATCAAATCAATGGCGGATTAGGCAGTGCAGTCGCGGAAGTGATTGTAAAAAAATGTCCAGCTCCTATGGAAATGGTTGCCGTCAACGATTCTTTCGGTGAAACGGGAACTCCAGAACAACTTCTTCAGAAATTTCACCTCAAAGACGTCGATATCGTCGATGCTGTTAAAAAAGCTATTAAGAGAAAAAATAAAATATAAGTTTAAGATATAAGGACAAGATGCTTAAAGAAAAGAAAATTCTTATTTTTGAGAATCCGTTTATTTTGGTCAATCGCTTGGTCAAAGAATTTGTTCGTATTGCAGAGTTGGCTATTAGAGAAAAAGGGGCTTTTTATGTTGCTTTAACAGGCGGAAAATCAAGCATTCCTTTTTATAGTCGATTAACCGCGGTTAAGGATTATGCCTTTTGGCGTCAGACGCATATTTTCTTAACAGATGAGCGTTTTGTCCCTTTAACAGATTCACGAAGTAATTTTCGTATGATTAAGGAAACATTATTAAATGACTTATTCGTTCCTGAAAACAATATTCATCCAATCGGGACACAATATGATAATGCCTTTTTCTCGGCAAAGAATTATGAAAAAAATCTTAATAAAATACTTCCGATCTCTAATGAATATCCTCAATTTGATTTTATTCTTTTAAGTTTAGGGGAAGATGGGCATATCGCGTCATTATTTCCAGGTCGCAAAGATTTTAAAGACAGCCATTCTTCTGTTGTTACGACATATTTAGAGGAACACAAAATGGATAGGATTAGTTTGTCTTTGGCTGTTTTAAATAATGCGAAATATGTGATAGGGCTTGCCATTGGCAAAAAAAAGCGAAAGGCGTTACAATGTATTATGGAAAAAGATAAAAATATTCCTGTGGCTCAGTTAGATTTGTATGGAGGACAATTATGTTTTTGGGCGGATCAAGAAGCCGCACAGTGTTTAAAAGCCCGGGATTGGAATTTTATCGATAAAGATAGCTTTTCTGTTAACTTGTAAAAGAGGAGATTTTTATGCAAAGAAGAAAACAGCAAATAATCATGATTGTTATTATAGGTGTTTTAGGCGCCTTATTAATTCTTTTTTCCGTTAAGGTTTTATGGAAGCAGTGGGGATTTAAAAATTACGTTAATAACGCTTATGGATTTTCGATGAAATATCCTGCCTCTTGGAATTATAAAGAAAATGTTGATGGCGCGGCAGTTGTTTTTTTTGCCCCTCCAGAAAACGCATTAGATATTTTTGCCGAGAATGTTAATGTTGTTGTGCAGAATTTGTCGGCAAAGCGCATGTCATTAAAACAATATACAGATATTGCCATTGACCAAATGAAGGCTGTTTTTGGAGACAATCTTGAAATTCTTCAGTCTGAACCTATGAGTTTATCCGGAGAATTTGGTTATAAATTTGTTTTTATTGGCAAAGGCCCGCAAGGGAATTTTAAATTTTGGTGTTCTTGGACGATGAAAGATAAAAACGCTTATCAGGTTACTTATGCGGCTTTGTTTCCTCAATATGATAAATATATTGGCCAAGTCGAAGGAATGGTTAAATCTTTTCGGGTTCGTCGCTAAGAAATTTTAACATAATTGATATCATGCCATCTGATTTTTCAGAAGAACGCACTTCTTTATGCCCTTTATTCGGCGAATGTGGAGGATGTTCCTACCAAGATATTCCTTACGAAAAAGAATTAATAATAAAAAATAATCTGATTATGGAATTATTGAGCAAGAGACTCTTATTTTCAAAAGAAATCTTTCAGCCCATTGTTCCCTCTCCGCAAGAATATTATTATCGCCATCGATTAGACTTAAAATTTGTTCGGACAAAAGATAACCGTGAATTAATAGGCTTTACTCCCCAATCTGGAAAAGGAATCGTTATTCTTGAGAATTGTTTTATCGCGAGAAAAGAATTGGGAGATTTTTTGCCTCAATTAAAAGGCCAAATAAAGAGTGAAAAATTTTCTAAATATCGATTAGGCAATATTTGTGTGCGAACAGGAGAGGATGGCCGGGTTTTTTGGGGCGGCATGGGCAAAAAAAGCTTAACCCTTTGTGAAGATCAATATTTCTGGATGACGGTTGAGGGAAGAAAAGTTTTTTATTCCTTAGATACGTTTTTTCAAGCCAATCTTTTTATCTTACCGTCTTTATTTAAGGTTTTAAAATCATTGCCTTTTTGGGGCACAGAATGTTTATTTTATGACCTTTATGGTGGCGTAGGATTATTCAGCATTGGTTTAATCGATAAGGTTAAGAAATCTATTTTAATTGAGGAAACGCCGGCTTCCATTGAGTTGGCTCAATATAACAAAAAATATCATCGGTTAGAAGGTCGGATGGATATTGTGGCTGGTCGCGTTGAAGATGAGTTGCCAAGAATTATTAAAGAAAATGATTTAAGGGATAGCCGTCGTTCTGTTGCTATGATTGACCCTCCACGGGCAGGATTATCGTCGAGGATGTTAGAATTATTAACGGGGACGAGAGCTTTTAAGAATATTATTTATTTATCTTGTAGCCCGGAATCTTTAGCCCGTGATTTAAAAGTTTTCATTGATGCGCAGTGGCAGGTTCAAACCATTATTCCTTTTGATTTTTTCCCGCGCACAAAACATATAGAAACGCTTGTTGTGATGAGGTTCTGTTGATATTCTATAAATAAAGGGAAAGTTATTATGGCCAAGACTTCTTTTATTTCAAAGTTTAATATTGTTCGTCAAGTCCCGGCTTTTTCTAAATTAAGTTGGTTTGAGACCGCTCAGATCGCTCTTAAATCTTTTTTTGCTGATTATCGCAAGGGCGATATGATTCGTTTGGAGGGGGATGCGCCTGATTTTTTTTATTGCGTGATTTCCGGGCGATTGCAGTCTTATACTAAAAATTATTTAGGACATAAAGAGCATATTGAGTATCTTCATCGAGGAATGTATTTTGGAATTGTGTCTCTGCTAACTGGTGAGAATCATTCTCACAATTTTGAGGCGATGAATGACTCTGTGATTTTACAAATTCCTCGCAGTGACTTTCAGTCGCTTTTAGAGGCTATCCCAAAATTGGCTATTGAGTTAAGCCAAACATTATCGCAGAATGTTCGTAAGAATGTTAAGGGGATCAAAACGACTCATCAAAGCACTATTATTTCTATTTATAGTCCTGTTAAAGGATCGGGTAGTTCGACTTATGCGATCAATTTAGCATTAGCGCTTCAGAGAGAGACCAAAAAAAAAGTTGTTTTGACGAGAATTCATTCTGTCGAATCAGGAAGGATAGATCAAGACATTAAAACAGATGCTTCGCCACAATGGAAAATGCCAATGGTTTATTGGCACGAGATTATGGATGATTATAATAAGGTTTTACAAAAAGTCCTTAAAGAAGAACTCCCTATAGGAATTTTAAATGCCGCTTTTGATTTGACTCAAATGACTGAAGCTTCTTTGAAGAAAGAAATCAGTCCATTTGTGAGTGTTTTGGTGAACGATTATGATTATGTTATTGTGGACCTTCCTAATGATATGGACGATGTTGTTTTAGAGGCCTTAGCGCAATCTGACAAAGTGCATCTTTTAACAACAGATCAAAAAGAAGATTTGGATTTGATGAAACAGTCTATACAACGGCTTCGCCCTGTATTGAAAGGCGATTTTCATCAGGGCAAGGTCAAGGTTATTGTTCGATCTGCCTCGAATAAGGTTTATTTTTCTTTTGAAGAAATGGATCAGATTCTCGGGTATGATATTTCTCGGATGATTCCTAATATTCAAGATTCTGATTTAGGAGAATGTCTGAAAACTTCGAGTCTTTCTTTTTGCCCTTGTTTATCAAATTCGTCTTATAGCCAAGAGATAAAACATATTGCTCGCGAGATAGGAGAAGTTTTAGTGGGGCTTGTTTTGGGGGGAGGAGCGGCCTTAGGTGTCGCACATATTGGTGTCTTACAAGTTTTAGAGGAAGAAAATATTCCAGTTGATATTGTAGTGGGAAGTAGTATGGGGGCGTTAATTGGCGCGTTTTGGTGCGCGGGTTTTAAAGCGCAAGAGATAGAGAAAGTAGCCCGTGAGTTTGAAAAAAAGATGAATATGATTAAACTTTTAGATCCTGTTTTTCCTATTTCAGGATTTATAGGAGGCAGAGCGATCCAGCAGTGGCTTAAAAAATATTTAAGTCAAAAAACATTTTATAGTCTAAAAATTCCTTTAAAAGTTGTCGCTTATGATTTGGTTCATCGCAAAGATATGATTATTGAGAATGGTTCTTTGGTCGAGGCTGTTCGGCGAAGTATTTCAATTCCCGGGGTTATTGAGCCTATTAAAGAAAAAGATAAAGTCATTATTGATGGAGGGGTTTTAAATCCTCTGCCGACAAATGTTCTTGTTGATAAAGGAATTCAAAGGATTATTGCCGTTAATGTTTTGCAGTCGCCAGAAGATGTCTCAAAGGGCGTGAGCTTGATAGAGCAAAAAGAGAAAATGAAAGAACAAATTCCTTTTCGTCAGGCGCCATTGGAGTATATTAAATATAGGATATTAAAAAGAATACGAATGATATTTAATCCGACTCTTTCGGATATTATTGTTCAGACGCTTCAATCAACAGAATACGTGATTGCTGAGCAAAGCGCGAAACAGGCGCAGGTAGCCATTCATCCGAATTTAGTTGGGATTGATTGGTATGAATTGGATCGCGTCAATGAACTTATTAAGGCGGGACAAGAAGCCGCGAAAGTTGTTTTGCCTAAAATGAAAAAATTAATTACACCGGGAGTATCAATCTAAGATATTTTTATTTTAGTGGAAATGTACAAGAAAGAACCATAAAATTAATATAAGGAGAATGCGTATGAAAAAAAATATGTGTTGTTTTATCGTGGCTGTTTTGTTTTCTTGCGTTTTTATTCTTTCGGGATGTATTCCTCTTGTGATTGGATCAGCGGTCGGTTTATCTGTTGAAAAAACAGATGGCTATATACCGGGGAATTTTATTAATGGTATTCTTGTCAAAGAACTTAAGAACTCACCGCTTCAAGTTTATCAAGCAGTTAAATCTGTGTTTAAGAAATCAAAGATAACGCTTGTAAGAGAGCAATACGATCTTCATTACGCTGCTGTTTTAGGATATTTCCCTGATGGGCAAGAGGTGGTGGTAAACGTTGAAGAAATTAAGCCTTTTATTTCTAAAATAAAGATAAGGGTGGGGGATTTAGGGGATGAGCGATTATCGGACAATATTTTAAGAGCTATTATGAAAGAGCTGTAAAATGGAAAAAAATAAAGAAAATAATTTGATTAATTATTTTGAGAGGCCGTGGGGTTTTTATTTTAAATTCTTTGAGGAAAAAGGTGTTTGGGTCAAACGCATTGAGGTCGCCGCAGGCGGGCGATTGAGCCTGCAAAAACATCAGTATCGTTCTGAAAAATGGAATATTGTTTCAGGCTTAGGGTTGGTGATCCTGGGCGATAAAGAAGTTTCTGTTAAAGCAGGAAGCGTTGTTGATATTCCTGTGGGGCTGTCCATCGTATCGCAAATACAGGAAAATCAAAATTGGTTTTTATTGAGGTCGCTTGTGGAGAGTATTTATCAGAAGACGATATTATTCGTTTAGAAGACGATTATGAACGAAAAGATAAGAAATAAGGTGACATCTTTCAGCAAAAATTAGTACTTTTTATTCAATAGACTGGCAGCGTTATTTTATTATGTCTCAAAATAGGCGAAGCTTTACAAAGTATTTTATTAAAAGAAACTTTCAAAAAACCATGATTTGCCGTTTTTGGTTTATTTTGATCGCTAGCGCCTTATTGGCAGGTTTTATGCTTATTGTTATCGCGAATCATCCTGTTTTAAGGGATTTTTTCTTGTCCAGATTGTCTGGAGGGATTTGGGCCGGACAAAAATTTTATAATTTTATAACAGTCGCAATGATAGCGATTATTTTAGTTGTCAGCGCATCGCTTGTTTTTATTATTTATTACGCGTATCGTGTAGCAGGGCCGTTGTTTAATATTGAAAAAGCATTAAAAGAAATAGGGCGGACAGGAGATTTGGCTAAAAGGATAAAATTGCGAGCGCAAGATGAAGCGAATTTAAAGGAATTTGTAGAAGTATTAAATGAAATGTTAGAGGATATAGAGGGCAGAGTTTATGGAATTAAAGTAAGAATAGAAGAAATGAATCAGGAAATAGAAAGAATTAAAGATTGTCAATCCTTACCAGAAGTAAAATCCGCTTTAGAAGAAATTCAAATCTTAAAGGAAAGCCTGAATCAATCCTGCGCATTGTTTAAGTTTAATAATAAATAATAGTCATTTTTTTATAAAAAAGAGAAGTATAAGATTTTTAATCTTTTTATTGTTTTTATGCTAATAGTAGTTTATTATGAGCATATGCTCATAATAATATTAAGGTTATTATAAGCATGCGCTCATAAATAGCGTATATTTTTTAGGAGGTTTAATATGAAAAAGGGAAGGCAAAAAAAGGTTCGATATGTCCAAGAAATGCCAAAGACCGCTCAATTTAGTCCAAGAGGAAATCCAGGAAGGCCTGATGAGGCTGAGCTTTTAGTTGATCAGTTTGAAGCTATAAAATTATATGATTATCAGGGCTATGATCAGTCTGAAGGCGCTCAAATTATGGGCATATCAAGGCCAAGTTTTGGCCGTATTTTACGCGAACGCCGTAAGGCCGTGGCAGATGCCTTGGTTAATTCGAAGACTTTAAGGATTCGAATTGGCGATGTCCAGGTTGGAGTTCATCAGCGAAAATTGCCTTTTAGGCAAGAGCTTTTATCTGCAAAAATGTCTGAAGAGTCTATAAGAGATAATATTTTAAGATTTTCTTCAAGCCGCGGCAAGGATAAATAGAATAGAAGGTTAAAATTTACATGCCTGTCATTAAAAACAAAAAGGTTTTATTTCCTTCTTTTTTCCTTGCCAACTTCCTATAATACATCTTATGTTAACTTGTATGCGTATGAAATATATGACGCAACTCTTTGCGCTATAATGGTTTATTGTGGATATTAAATAGACCTGTGGATAAGGTTCTTTAAACTTACCGGATTTATAATTGATATATAAAATCAATCTTTTTTATGCCATTTGATTGCAAATTAATAATCCTAAATAGACAAGATAGAATTTTTTAATGTTTTAAAGTATACTGCCACTAGTTAACAAACAAGGTTGAATTTG
>ERZ795059.3069-NODE-3069-length-16539-cov-15.275115_pt1 | contig 16539 bp, 8 predicted proteins | sample MGYA00375143_ERZ795059 | MGnify/ENA primary metagenome ERZ795059 (study PRJEB30188, sample SAMN05720168) | activated sludge metagenome | isolation source: Anaerobic digester | place: USA | collected 2015-01-07 ... | reverse complement strand
CGTAGCCGGGCGACATGTCGAGCGTGACGTAGCCGGCGCGGCCGGCCACCTCGATCGCGCCGGCGAGACCTGCCAGCGCACCCGAGAGCAATGCCACCTTCACCTGCACTGCCGCGACCGGCATGCCCGCGAACGCGGCGGCACGCGCATTGGCGCCCACGGCGCGGATCTCGAAGCCAGTGGTGGTGTGCTTGAGCAGCGCCCACAGCGCGACGGCGGCGGCCAGCGACCACAGCAGCCCGCTGTGCACGCGGCTGCGCTCGATCAGCTTGCCGAGCTGCAGCGCGTCCTGGATCGCCACGCTCTGCGGCCAGCCCATCGCGGAGGCGTCTTTCATCGGCCCGTCGAGCATGGCCGAGACGAACAGCAGCACGATGAAGTTCAGCAGCAGCGTGGTCACCACCTCGTCGACACCGAGGCGGCTCTTCGCCAGCGCCGGGCCGAGCAGCAGCAGCGCCCCGGCCAGCGCAGCGGCAAGCATCATCAGCGGGAACAGCAGCCAGGGCGAGGCGTCGAAGCCGCTGCCGCCGTGCAGCCCGCCCACCGCCACCGCCGCCAGTGCGCCCGCATAGAGCTGGCCTTCGCCGCCGATGTTGAACAGCCGTGCCCGGAAGGCCACCGCCGCAGCGAGGCCGGTGAGGATCAGCGGCGTGGCGCGGGTGAGCGTCTCGGTCCAGGCGAAGCGCGAGCCGAAACCGCCTTCGAGCAGCAGCGCGTAGGCGCGCGTCACCGGTGCGCCGGCCCAGGCGACGAGCAGCGAGGTGATCAGCAGCGTGAAGGCGATCGCACCCACCGGTGCGCCCAGCAACAGCCAGCGCGGCGTGGTGCTGCGGCGTTCAAGCTGCATGCGCAGCCTCCGCTTCGGCGCCGCCGCCGGCCATGGCCAGGCCGATGGCGGCCAGCGTCCACTCGCGCGCCGGCTTCGGCGCGCCGAGGCGGCCGTGGTGCATCACGGCGATGCGGTCGGCCAGCGCGAAGACCTCGTCGAGGTCCTCGCTGATCAGCAGAACGGCGCTGCCCTGCGCGCAGGCGTCGAGCAGCTGCTGGTGCACATAGGCCACCGCACCGATGTCCAGGCCCCAGGTGGGCTGGTTGGCGACGATCAGCGGCGGCGCGGCCGGCACCTCCGGATCGCCCGACAGGGCACGGCCCAGGATCAGCTTCTGCATGTTGCCGCCTGAGAGCGAACGTGTCGTCGTCGCCAGGCCCGCCGCTTCGGTGCCGCGCACGTCGAAGCGCTGGACCAGCGACTGCGCGAACGCCATCGCCCGCTCGCGCCGCACGATGCCGCGGCGCGAGAACGCCGGCGCGGCATAACGCTCGAGTACCGCGTTTTCCCACAGCGGCAGGTCGCCGACCACGCCAACCGCATGGCGGTCTTCCGGGATGCGCGCCACGCCGGCTTCGACGAAGGCGCGCGGCCGCGCCGGCAGCGTTCGGCCGGCGATGGCCAGCGTGCCGCCATCGAGCGCATGCAGCCCGCACAGCAGCTCGGCCAGCACGTCCTGCCCGTTGCCGGCCACGCCGGCCACGGCGAACACCTCGCCGGCGCGAAGCTCGAGATCGATGCCGTCGAGCAGCGGCCGCGCGCCCGCGCCGCGCACCGTGCCGCCGCGCAGCGCGACCACCGGCGCACCCGGCGCGCGCGCATGCTTGGTGGCCGGCGGCACCGCGCGGCCGACCATCGCCTCGGCGAGCATCGCCTTGTCGGCGCCCGCCGCAGGCAGGTCGGCGACCAGCCTGCCGCCGCGCAGCACCGCGATGCGGTGCGAGACGCGCAGCACCTCGTCGAGCTTGTGGCTGATGAAGATCGCCGACAGCCCGGCGGCGACCAGCTGCCCGAGCGTGGCGAACAGCGACTCGCTCTCCTGCGGCGTGAGCACCGCGGTGGGCTCGTCGAGGATGAGGATCTTCGCCCCGCGCGTCAGCGCCTTCAGGATCTCGACCCGCTGGCGCTCGCCCACCGACAGCGTGCCGACCTGCGCATCGGGGTCGACCTGCAGGCCGAAGCGCTGCGCGGCGTCGAGCAGCCGCGCGCGCGCCTGCGCACGGCGCGAGAACGGCCACCACAGCGGCTCGGTGCCGAGCATCACGTTGTCGAGCACCGACAGGTTGTCGGCCAGCGTGAAGTGCTGGTGCACCATGCCGATGCCCGCGGCCAGTGCCGCCTTCGGCTGGCCGGGCGGCAACGGCGCGCCGAAGGCCTCGATGGCCCCTTCGTCGGCCAGGTAGTGGCCGAACAGGATCGACACCAGGGTGCTCTTGCCGGCGCCGTTCTCGCCGAGCAACGCGAGCACCTCGCCGCGGCCGAGGTCCAGCGAGATGCCGTCGTTGGCGACGAGGCTGCCGAAGCGCTTGGTGATGCCCCGCAGCCGCAGCGCGGGAGCGTTCAAGCGAGGGCGGTCACTTGGCGCTGCCCTTCGGCTGGCCATCGTCGACCTTGACGGCGAACTTGCCGTCGCGGATGGCGGCTTCCTTGGCCTTCACCTTGGCAACCAGATCGGCGGGCACCTTGCCCTCGAACGTGCCCAGCGGCGCCAGTTCGCTGCCCTTGTGCTTCATGGTCGAGTAGATGCCGTAGTCGTCGGCCTTGAACTTGCCGTCCTTCACCGCCTTGATGGCCAGGGCGATGGTCGGCTCCATGTTCCACAGCGCCGAGGCGACCACCGTCTCGGGGTACTTGTCCTGCGTGTTGATGACGTTGCCGATGGCCAGCACCTTGCGCTCCTTGGCCGCGTCGGACACGCCGAAACGCTCCGCGTACATCACGTCGGCGCCCTTGTCGATCATCGCGAAGGCGGCTTCCTTGGCCTTGGGCGGGTCGAACCAGCTGTTGATGAAGCTGACGGTGAACTCCACCTTCGGGTTCACTTCCTTCGCGCCGGCCATGAAGGCGTTCATCAGCCGGTTCACCTCGGGGATCGGATAGCCGCCGACCATGCCGATCTTGTTCGACTTGGTCATGCCGCCGGCGATCATGCCGGTGAGGTAGGCCGGCTCCTGGATGTAGTTGTCGAACACGCCGAAGTTGGGCTCCTGCGGCTTGCCCGAGCTGCCCATCAGGAAGCTGACCTTCGGGTAGTCCTTGGCGACCTTGCGCGCCGCCGCCTCGACGGCGAAGGACTCGCCGACGATCAGCGTGTTGCCCTTCTCGGCGTAGCCGCGCATGACGCGCTCGTAGTCGGCGTTGCTGACGTTCTCGCTGAACACGTACTCGATCTCGCCGCGGGCGACGGCCGCCTTCAGTGCCTTGTCGATGCGGCTGACCCACTGCTGCTCGACCGGCACGGTGTAGATCGCGGCGACCTTCAGCTTGGCCTGGGCGAAGGCGGTGCCGCTCCAGGCGGCAAGGGTGGCGACGGCCAGGGTGGCGGCGAGGCTGTGGCGGCGGGTCAGCGGCATGAGGGCTCCTCGTGGTTCGGGGTGGGTGACAGGATTGTGCAGGCTAAGCAAGAGACGTTCCGAGCGTGGCAACCCGCAGCACGGGCGGCGCTCGCGTCGGGTTTGCCCGACATGCGATGTGTCAATGCTTGTTGACACAACGCAAGTTCCAGCGGCGGGTCCAGCCTTACTTTGACAACCCCAGCCAATGACCCGGAGCTGTCATGCGTGTCCTGCTGATGCACCCCAACTACCATTCCGGCGGCGCCGAGATCGCCGGCAACTGGCCGCCCGCGTGGGTCGCCTACCTGACCGGCTACCTGAAGGCCGGCGGCTACACCGACGTCATCTTCGTCGACGCCATGACCAACCACCTGACCGACGATCAGGTGCGCCAGCGCATCGCCGACCTGCAGCCCGACGTGATCGGCTGCACCGCCATCACGCCGGCGATCTACAAGGCCGAGCGGCTGCTGCAGATCGCCAAGGAGGTGAAGCCGGACGTGGTGACCGTGCTCGGCGGCATCCACGGCACCTTCATGTACCCGCAGGTGCTGAAAGAAGCGCCGTGGATCGACGCCGTCGTGCGCGGCGAGGGCGAGCAGGTGTTCCTGAACCTCGTCACTGCCGTCGACAAGGGCGACTGGGCGCGCGACCGCAACTGCGTGCGCGGCATCGCCTACCTCGACCGCAGCACCGAGGCGGGCAAGGTAGTGGCGACGCCGGCCGAACCGACCATCCAGGACCTGGACCGCATCGCGCCGGACTGGGGCATCCTCGACTGGGGCCAGTACATCTACATCCCGATGGGCGTGCGCGTGGCGATCCCGAACTTCGCGCGCGGCTGCCCCTTCACCTGCACCTTCTGCAGCCAGTGGAAGTTCTGGCGCGACTACCGCGTGCGCGATCCCATCAAGGTGGTCGACGAGATCGAGACCCTGGTGCGCGACCACCAGGTCGGCTTCTTCATCCTCGCCGACGAGGAGCCGACCATCCACCGCAAGAAGTTCATCGCCTTCTGCGAAGAGCTCATCAAGCGCAAGCTGCCGGTGCTGTGGGGCATCAACACGCGCGTCACCGACATCCTGCGCGACGAGAAGCTGCTGCCGATGTTCCGCCAGGCCGGCCTGATCCACGTCTCGCTGGGCACCGAAGCAGCAGCCCAGTTGAAGCTCGACCGCTTCAACAAGGAAACCACGATCGAGCAGAACAAGAAGGCCATCCGGCTGCTGCGCGAGGCCGGCATCGTCACCGAGGCCCAGTTCATCGTCGGCCTCGAGAACGAGACCGCCGAGACGCTGGAAGAGACCTACCAGATGGCGCGCGACTGGAACCCCGACATGGCCAACTGGGCGATGTACACGCCCTGGCCGTTCTCGGACCTGTTCCAGGAGCTCGGCGACAAGGTCGAGGTGTTCGACTTCGAGAAGTACAACTTCGTGACGCCGATCATGAAGCCCGAGGCGATGGACCGCGCGGAGCTGCTCGACCGCGTGATGAGCAACTACCGCCGCTTCTTCTTCAACAAGACCTTCTTCCAGTACCCCTGGACGCGCGACAAGACGCGGCGCAAGTACCTGATGGGCTGCCTGAAGGCCTTCCTGAAGAGCGGCTTCGAGCGCAAGTTCTACGACCTCGGCCGGGTCGGCTACACCGGCCCGCAGAGCAAGAAGAAGGTCGATTTCGCCTTCGACAAGGCACGCACCTTCGAGCGGCCTTCGCAGGCGGAGATCGCCGAGGCCGATGCCGGCTGGGTCACCATGCACGGCCCGAAGATCGAGCACAAGCGGCGCCAGGGTGAGCTCAACGCCGCGATGGCCATCTCGGCCTGCGGCGGTGGCAGCGAGCAGATGACCGAGGAAGAGGCAGCGAGGGTGTGAGTGCCGCTGCGCACGCCGGGCGCATCGGCCCGAACGCGATCATCCGCGTGGCCGAGGCCCTTCAGCATCAGCTCGGCGCCTCCATCACGGCCGAGCTGTTCGCGCTCGCCGGTCTGTCGCCCTACCTGGCAGCGCCGCCGCAGCAGATGGTCGACGAGGCCGAGGCGCGGCGGCTGCACACGGTGCTGCGCAGCGAGCTGGGGATGCGCGTCGCCGCCGAGGTGTCGCGCGAAGCCGGCGTGGCCACCGCCGAGTACCTGCTCGCGCACCGAATCCCGAAGCCGGTGCAGGCGCTGCTGCGCGTGATGCCCGCGTCGCTGGCGTGCCGCGTGCTGCTCGTCGCGATCCGCCGCCATGCCTGGACCTTCGCCGGCAGCGGACATTTCGACGCCGTGGCCGGGCGGCCCACGCTGCTGACGATCCGCGACAACCCGCTGTGCCGCGGCCAGGCCAGCGAGGTGCCGGTGTGCGACTACTACGCCGCCACCTTCGAGCACCTGTTCCGCCAGCTCGTGCACCGCAACACACGCTGCACCGAGCTGAGCTGCGAGGCGCGCGGCGACGACGCCTGCCGCTTCGAGCTGCGCTGGTAGCGCGCTACGGCGCCGTCAGGCGCGGCACCTAGAATCCGGGTTTGCCCGCCCCTGCCGGCGCCCCGCGGCGCCCTTCGCGATGACCCTGTCCGCCCTCACCGCCCTGTCGCCGCTCGACGGCCGCTACGCCGCCAAGGTCGCCCCGCTGCGCCCGCTGCTCTCGGAATTCGGCCTCATGCACCGCCGCGTGCAGGTCGAGGTGGAGTGGTTCATCGCCCTGTCGGATGCCGGCTTCGCGGAGTTCAAGCCGCTGTCCGAGGCCTCGCGCGGGCTGCTGCGCGGGCTGGTGCTGCGCTTCGGCGAGGACGACGCTCAGGCCATCAAGGACATCGAGCGCACCACCAACCACGACGTCAAGGCGGTCGAGTACTGGCTGAAGAGCCGCTTCGAGAACAGCGCCGAGCTGAAGGCAGCCAGTGAGTTCGTGCACTTCGCCTGCACCAGCGAGGACATCAACAACACCAGCCACGGCCTGATGCTCAAGGCGGCGCGCGCCGAGGTGCTGCTGCCGGCGCTGGACCGCATCGTCGCCAAGCTGCAGCAGATGGCGCACACGCTGGCCGACGTGCCCATGCTCAGCCGCACGCACGGCCAGACGGCGAGCCCGACCACCGTGGGCAAGGAGATCGCCAACGTGGTGGCGCGCCTCGTGCACGCACGCGGCCGCATCGCCGACGTGAAGATGCTGGCCAAGATGAACGGCGCGGTGGGCAACTACAACGCGCACCTCGCGGCCTGGCCGGCATTCGACTGGGAGTCGTTCAGCCGCAAGGTGGTGGAAGAGCAGCTCGGCCTGACGTTCAACCCGTACACCATCCAGATCGAACCGCACGACTGGATGGCCGAGCTGTTCGACGCCGTCACGCGCACCAACACCATCCTGATCGACTGGTCGCGCGACGTGTGGGGCTACGTGAGCCTGGGCTACTTCAAGCAGCGTCTGAAGGCCGGCGAGATCGGCTCGTCGACGATGCCGCACAAGGTCAACCCGATCGACTTCGAGAACGCCGAAGGCAACTTCGGCCTGGCCAATGCGCTGCTCACGCACCTGAGCCAGAAGCTGCCGATCAGCCGCTGGCAGCGCGACCTGACCGACAGCACGGTGCTGCGCAACATGGGCGTGGCGCTGGGCTATGCGGTGCTCGGCTACGACTCGCTGCTGCGCGGGCTGGACAAGCTGGAGATCAACCACGAGGCGCTGGCCGGCGACCTGGACGCCGCCTGGGAAGTGCTGGCCGAGCCGATCCAGACGGTGATGCGCCGCTACGGCCTGCCCAACCCCTACGAGCGGCTGAAGGAGCTCACGCGCGGCAAGGCGATCACACGCGAGGCCATCGCCGCCTTCATCGACACGCTGGAGCTGCCCGCCGCCGAGAAGGCGCGCCTGCAAGCGCTGACGCCGGGCAACTACACCGGCGCGGCGGCGGCGCTGGCGAAGCGCCTGGACGCCGGAGCGGCCTGATGGCGAAGACCTTCACCGAGAAACTCGCCGCCGCCGAGCGGGCCAACGAGTCGCTGCTGTGTGTCGGGCTCGACCCCGAGCCCTCCAAGTTTCCCGGTGCCTGGCAGCACGATGCCTCGCGCATCTTCGATTTCTGCGCGACCATCGTCGACGCGACCAAGGACCTGGCCATCGCCTTCAAGCCGCAGGTGGCCTACTTCGCCGCCCAGCGCGCCGAAGACCAGCTCGAGCGGCTGATGGCGCACATCCGCCACGTGGCGCCCGGCGTGCCGGTGATCCTGGACGCCAAGCGCGGCGACATCGGCAGCACCGCCGAGCAGTACGCGCTGGAGGCCTTCGAGCGCTACCAGGCCGATGCGGTGACGCTGTCGCCCTTCATGGGCTTCGATTCCGTCGAACCCTGGCTGAAGTACGAGGACAAGGGCCTGTTCCTGCTGTGCCGCACCTCCAACCCCGGCGGCTCGGACCTTCAGTCGCAGCGCCTGGTCACCGGCGACCTGCTCTACGAGCACATCGCCCGCCTCGCGGCCGGCCCCTGGAACCGCAGCGGCCAGCTCGGCCTGGTGGTGGGCGCCACCTACCCGGCCGAGATCGAACGCGTGCGCGAACTCGCGCCGACGCTGCCGCTGCTGATTCCCGGCGTGGGTGCGCAGGGCGGCGATGCGCTGGCCACCGTGCGCGCCGGCTGGCGCGGCACGGCCGAGCGCACCAGCGCGCCGGTGGTGGTGAATTCCTCGCGCGCCATCCTCTATGCCAGCCGCGGCAACGAATTCGCCGCAGCAGCACGCGCAGCCGCACTGGCCACGCGTGCATCCTTGGCGGCAGGCCGCGGCTCAGCGGGTTAAACCCGGCCTGATCCTGCGGATTTCGGGGCAGACTGGCCGCGGGCCCGCCGGGCCGCCACCGCCACCTTGAACCCCACCCTGCTTTCCGATCCCCGCCACGACGCCCGTGCGTTCGTGCGCCGCTACATCTTCGTCACCTCCGCGTTGCTCAGCGGGATCGGCATGCTGCTGGTCGCTACCAACACCGCCATGCCGATGCCCGGGCGGCTGGGGCTGTTCCTCGGCTTCCTGCTGTCCACCGCCTTCAGCCTGCTCGCCTGGCGCTGGACGGGGCTGCGCAGCGACATCGGCATGCTGGTCACCTGCGTCGGCGGCCTGCTGCTGATCGGCAGCGCTGCGGTGGTGAACGGCTGGGGCCTGAACGGGCCGGTGATCGGTTTCCTGTGCGTGGCGCCCTTCGTCATGAGCGCCACCGTGAACAGCCGCCTCGGGCTGCTGGTCGCCGCGGCCGGCGCTGCGCTGCTGATCGGGCTGGCCTGGGCCGAGCATGTCGGCTGGCTGCCGGGCGCCAGCCTGCTGCACACGATGCCGCTGTCGCGCCGGCTGCTCACTCTGCTCGTGCTGGTCGGCGTGGGCCTGGCGGCCGGCCACCTGGTCAGCCGCGTTTTCGACCACTACCTCGGCGCCAGCCGCGACCGCGAGATGCGCTTTCGCGGCCTGCTGGGCATCGCCGCCGATTCGTACTGGGAGATGAACGAGCAGTTCATCGTCACCGCGGTGTGGCGCCGCCAGAGCGACCAGCGATTCCTGCCGACTCCCCAGCCGTTGACGCCCCCCTGGGAGCAGGAGGGCATGCTCTACGACGACGGTGCGCTGGCCGCCCACCAGGCCGACCTGCAAGCACGCCGGCCGTTCCGCGACCTGCACGTGCGCTGGCGTCGGGCCGACGGCGGCTTGCGCCACGAGATGGTCAGCGGCGAGCCCCGCTTCGACGGCGACGGCCGCTTTCTCGGCTACTGGGGCGTGTCGCGCGACATCAGCGACCGTGTCGCCGCCGCCGAGGCCTTGCGCCGCTCCGAGGCGATGCTGTCGCACCTGGTGAGTACCAGCCCCGACCTCATCACCCTGACCGACCTGGACAGCGGCCGCTACGTGATGGTCAACGAGGCGTTCACGCACTTCTCCGGCTACAGCACGAGCGAGGCGGTGGGCCGCACCTCGGTGGAGCTCGGCGTGTGGGGCGACGCCGCGACACGCGACGAGTTCGTGCGGCGGCTGCGCGAACAAGGCGCGGTGAAGGACCTGCCCACGGTGTTCGTCTCCAAGTCCGGCCAGCGCTTTTCGCTGCTGATCTCGGCCGCCAGCTTCGAGCTGGAGGGCGGCCACTACCTCGTGCTCAACGGCCGGGACGTCAGCGCCGCCGAACGCGATCGCCTCGCGCACGAGGCCGTGCTGCAGAACGCCTCGCTGGGCATCGCCTGCACGCGCGGCCAGGTGTTCGTGCAGGCCAACCCGGCCATCGAGAAGATGCTCGGCTGGGCGCCAGGCACGCTGCTCGGCCAGCCCGGGCGCGCCGTCTGGTCCAGCGACGAGGAGTACGCCGCGGTCGGCCACCTGATCGGCCCGCCACTGACGCGCGGCGAGTCCGTCGAGATCATCCGCGAGCTGGCACGTCGCGACGGCTCGACGTTCTGGTGCCGCATGCTCGCCAAGGCCGTGGATCCGAGGCACCCGATGGCCGGCGGCACGATCTGGATCGTCGAGGACATCAGCGAGCGCCGCCGCTTCGAGCAGGCGCTGGCCAAGGCGCGCGACGACGCCGAGGCGGCCAACCTCGCGAAGAGCGCCTTCCTGGCCAACACCAGCCACGAGATCCGAACGCCGCTCAACGGCCTGGTCGGGCTGGCCCGGCTGGCGCGCCGGCCCGACGTCGACGAGGCACGCCGCCGGCAGTACCTCGAGCAGATCGCCGACAGCGCCGAGACGCTCTCGGCGGTGATCTCGGATGTGCTTGACCTGTCCAAGATCGAAGCCGGCAAGCTCGACGTCGAGCAGGTCGCGTTCGACCTGCATGCGCTGCTCGAATCTCTGCGCCAGGTGTACGGCACGCTGGCCGACGCGCGCGGCCTGCTGTTCGGCTTCGAGCGCGATGCCGGCGTGCCGCGATGGGTGTGGGGCGATCCGGTGCGGGTGCGCCAGGTGCTGGGGAACTTCCTCAACAACGCACTGAAGTTCACCGCCAAGGGCAGCGTGCAGTTGCGTGCCTGCGTCGACGCCGGCGGGAAGCTGCGTTTCGAAGTAGAGGACACCGGCCCGGGCATCACAGGCGAGGTGTGCGCCCGGCTGTTCCAGCCCTTCACGCAGGCCGACCAGTCGACCACGCGCCGCTTCGGCGGCAGCGGCCTGGGCCTGTCGATCTGCCGCGAGCTGGCGACGTTGATGAACGGTACGGTCGGTGTCGAAAGCGAGCCGGGCCGCGGCAGCTGCTTCTGGGCCGAGCTGCCGCTGCCAGCCACCGAGGCGCCGGCGCACGACTCGGGTTTCGGCGTGCTCGAGCCGTCGCCATTGGCCGGCACGCGTGTGCTGATGGTCGAGGACAACGCCGTCAACATGACCATCGCGGTGGCCATGCTCGAACAATGGGGCGTGTCGGTCGATCAGGCCTTCGACGGCGCGCAGGCCGTCGTGGCCGTCGAGCAAGCCGCCGCGCAGGGCCGGCCCTTCGACCTGGTGCTGATGGACGTGCAGATGCCGGTGATGAGCGGCTACGAGGCGACACGCGTGCTGCGCGCCCGACCGGCCGGGCGCACGCTGCCGGTCATCGCGCTCACCGCCGCGGCGCTGAGCTCCGAGCGCGAACAGGCCCTGGCCAGCGGCATGACGGGCTTCCTGACCAAGCCGATCGATGCGCGACAACTGCACGATTCCCTCGTGACTGCACTCGGCCGCTCGTCGTAACATCACAGCCACCCGCGCCGCGGGGACCGGCCCGGTACGCGGGCGCCACCTTCGAACGACGCCCGAGCCCCTGTGCGGGGACGTGACCGATGAGCCTTCGCCCCCGCGTGAAAGCGGTCGAAACGCCCGATGCCGTGCGGCGCCTGGTCGGCCCGCTGTATTTCGGCACGGCCATCGGCGCCGCTCTGGCCGGCGCGGCGATCTTCCTGCTGCTGCCCACGCCGGTGCCGGCGGCCGTGCGCGCCGCGCTGTGCGCCGCCTTCCTCACCTACGCGCTGTTCGCGGCCTGGGCGATGCGCAGCAGCCGGCGAAGCAGCTTCCCGATGAACACGGCCTTGCTGGCCGTCTCGGTGATCGCCCTGGTGATGGCGTTGGCGGTCAGCGTGGCTCTGGGCGACGGCCTGCGCAGCCCGGCGATCGCCTTCATCGCACTCGTGGTGTGCATGCTCGGTGCGGTGGCCGGCGTTCGCCACGGCGTCACCCTCGCCGGCCTGAGCGCCGTTTCGATCGGCGCCCTGGCCTGGGGCCACCTCAGCGGCCGCCTGCCGACACTGCCGGGCGCGGTGTCGGTGCAGGTGCTGTGCGCCATCCACTGGCTGTTGATCGGCTGCGGTGTCGCTGGCGGCGCGCTGGTCTCGCGCGTCATCGACCACTACCTGGCCGACAGCGCGCAGCGCGAGCGGCGTTTCCGCGAACTGCTGGGCATCGCGGTCGACTGGTACTGGGAGCAGGACGAGGAGTTCCGCTTCACCCGCGTCACCGAGAGCCGCGCTGGCGGCGCCACGCTGTCGCCGCAGCGTGCGATCGGCCGCACGCCCTGGGAGCACACCGGCCTGGGCCTGGACGACGAGCAGCTCGACGCGCATCGCGCCGACCTCGAGGCGCACCGGCCGTTCAGCAACCTCGTCACCTCGAGTCACGACGCGCAGGGGCGGCTGCGCCACCTCGCGCTCAGCGGCGAGCCGAAGTTCGACGCGAACGGCGTGTTCCAGGGCTACTGGGGCGTGGGCCGCGAGGTGACGGCGCAGGTGCGCGCGCAGCAGGCGGTGGCGGCCAGCGAGATGCGCTACCGCACGCTGTTCGCGCGTTCGCCCTCGCCGCTGGTGCTGCACCGCCGCGGCACGGTGCTCGACGCCAACGAGGCCGCCGCCCGGCTGTTCGGCTACCGCGATGCGCAGGCGATGAAGGGCGGCAACCTTCTCGATCATTTCACCGCCGTCGAGCAACGGCAGACGGTGCGCGAGCGCATTGCGCTGTCCGAGCAGCTCACCGTCGGCCAGGCGCTGCCGGTGATCGACTACCAGCTGCTTGCGCTCGATGGCCGGCCCTTCGCGGTGCAGGCCACCGCGGTGTGCGTGGACAGCGCGGCCGGCCCGGCACTGCTGACCATCTACGTCGACATCACCGCGCGCAAGGCGGCCGAAGCCGCGCTGCGCCGCTCCGAGGCGCTCCTGTCGCACCTGTTCGCCACCAGCCCCGACTGCCTGACGCTGACCGAGTTCGACAGCGGCCGCTATGCGCTGGTCAACGACTGCTTCCTGCAGGTGGCCGGCTACCGCCGCGACGAGGTGATCGGCCGCACCGCGCTGGAGCTCGGCATCTGGCAGCAGCAGGACGACCGCGATGCCTTCGCCGAGACCATCCGCCGCCAGGGCAGCGTGCAGGGAATGCCGGTGACATTCCGCCGCCGCGACGGCAAGCGCATCCCGATGCTGATCTCGGGGGCGCGCTTCGACTTCGACGGCCAGCGTTTCCTCGTGCTCGCCGCACGCGACGTCAGCACCAGCGAGCAGACGCGGCTGGAGGTCGAGGCCATCCTCAACACCGTGACGCTGGCCATCGCCTTCGTGCGCGAGCAGCGCATCGTGCGCATCAACGCGCGCCACCGCGAGATGTTCGGCTGGAGCGAGGACGAGCTGCGCAGCGCCACGCTCAGCGTGCTGTGGCCCGACCCGTCGGGCTTCCAGGGCATGCGCCGGCAGGCCATCACCAAGCTGCGCCAGAAGCACGGCTACGAGTGCGAGACGCAGCTCAAGCGCCGCGACGGCAGCCTGTTCTGGTGCCGGCTGCAGGCGCAATCGGTCGACCCGTCCAACCCGATCGGCGGCGGCACCATCTGGTCGGCCGAAGACATCACCGAGCGGCGCCAGACGCAGCAGGCGCTGGCCGATGCGCGCGACGCGGCCGAGGCCGCCAGCCGCGCGAAGAGCGCCTTCCTGGCCAACACCAGCCACGAGATCCGCACGCCGCTGAACGGCCTGCTCGGCCTGGCACGGCTGGCGATGCAGCCGGGGCAGACCGAGCAGCGCCGCCAGCAGTACCTGGCGCAGATCGTCGACAGCACGCAAAGCCTGGCGGGCATCATCAGCGACATCCTCGACCTGTCGAAGGTCGAGGCCGGGCGCATCACGCTGGAGGACGTGCCCTTCGGCCTGCGCGACACCGTCGCCGCGGTGCACCATGCCTACCTGTCGCTGGCCGAGGGCAAGGATCTGGCGCTCGTGCTGTCGATCGCCGACGATCTGCCCGAGACCGTGCGCGGCGACCCGCTGCGCGTGCGGCAGATCCTCACCAACCTGGTGGCCAACGCGATCAAGTTCACCGAACGCGGCAGCGTGCGCATCGAGGCCGGCGTGCGTGGCGACAAGGTCCGCCTGGCGGTGCACGACACCGGCCCGGGCATCGACGCCGACACGCAGCAGCGGCTGTTCGAGCCCTTCTCGCAGGCCGACGACTCGACCACGCGTCGCTACGGCGGCACGGGCCTGGGCCTGTCGATCTGCCGCGAGCTCGCGCAGCTGATGGGCGGCAGCGTCGGCGTCAACAGCGCACCCGGCTACGGCAGTGCCTTCTGGGCCGACCTGCCGCTGCCGGCCGCCACCGCCTCGCCGACGCCGCACACCGGCAACGATCTGCTCGCGCCGCTGCAAGGCGGGCGCGTGCTCATCGCCGAGGACAACCCGGTGAACATGCTGATCGCAGTGGCGATGCTCGAACAATGGGGCCTGGATGTGGCGCAGGCGGGCGACGGCGCGGCCGCCGTCGATGCGGTGAACGCGGCGGCCGCCGCCGGCCGGCCCTTCGACCTGGTGCTGATGGACGTGCACATGCCGGTGCTCAGCGGCCACGCCGCCGTGCGCCAGCTGCGCGAGCGCTTCGACGCCGAGGCCCTGCCCATCGTCGCGCTGACGGCCGCCGCGCTGACCTCCGAGCGCGACGAGGCGCTGGCCGCCGGCATGAACGACTTCCTCACCAAGCCGATCGACGTGGCGCGCCTGCGCGAGACGCTGGCCCGCCACTTGCGGCGCACCGCCGCAGCCTGAACGAACCCTACAGCAGCGGCAGCTCGCGCAGCCGCCGGCCGGTCAGCGCGAACAAGGCATTGGCCAGCGCCGGTGCCACCGGGGGCGTGCCGGGTTCGCCCACGCCGCCCGGCGCATTCGTGCTGGCCACCAGGTAGGTCTCGATGCGCGGCGTCTGCGCCATCGTGAGGATCGGGTGGTTCGGAAAGTTGGTCTGCTGCACGACGCTGGCGACGATGTCGACCCGGCCGTACAGCGCCGCCGACAGGCCGAACACGATGGCGCTTTCCATCTGCTGCACGACGATGCCGGGGTGCACCAACGTGCCCACGTCGGCAGCGCAGACGACACGCCGCACGATCGGCCGGCCGTCGGCCAGCGAGGCCTCGACCACCTGCGCGACGATGCTGCCGAAGCTCTCGTGCAGTGCCACACCGCGCGCCGTGCCGGCAGGCAGCGGCGCGCCCCAGCCGGCCTTCTCGGCCACCAGCTTCAGCACCGCGGCATGGCGCGGCAGGCCCTCGAGCATCGACAGCCGGAAGGCCACCGGGTCGCGCCCCGCGGCGTGCGCCAGCTCGTCGACGAAGGACTCGCTGAAGAAGGCGTTGTGCGAATGGCCCACCGAACGCCAGTTGCCCACCGGTACGCCGCTCCTCGTGGCGACATGGGCGATGCGCTGGTGCGGCACGTCGTAGGGCAGATCGAACAGGCCTTCGCTGGCGGTCTTGTCGGGCAGGTCCAGCGGCCCGGCCAGCCCCGGCGCGTTGCGTTCCATGAAGCGCGGCGTGATGGCGTCGCCGGCGCTGGTGATCTTCAGCGCCTGCACGCGGCCTTGCGCATCCAGCCCGGCCTGCATCAGCGCAGCGCCGGCCGGGCGGTAGAAGTCGTGGGTCAGGTCTTCCTCGCGCGGCCACAGCAGCTGCACCGGCCGCCCGCCGGTCTCCAGCGCCACGCGCACCGCCTGGCCGATGGCGTCGACCTCGAGGCGCCGGCCGAACCCGCCGCCCAGGTAGGTGACATGCAGCGTGACGTTCGACTCCGGCACGCCGGCCACGCGTGCGGCGATGGCGCGCGCGAAACTGGGCACCTGGGTGGGCGCCCACAGCTCGACGCGGCCGTCGGCCACGCGCGCGGTGCAGTTGATCGGCTCCATCGCCGCATGCGCCAGGTAGGGCGCGCGGTACAGCGCCTCGACGCGCCGCGCGGCGCCCGCCAGCGTCAGGTTCGCATCGCCGCGGCGGTGGAAGGCCATGCCTTCGTCGCTCGCCGCGGCGGCACGGGCGGCAGCATCGAGCGAGGCGGCGATGCTGTTGCTGTCCAGCGTGCCCGCGGGCGGCGGCTGCCAGTCGACCACCAGCGCGGCCGCGCCGCGCCGCGCGTGCCAGCTGCTGCGGCCAACCACGGCGAGCGCCGCGGTGGAGCCCGCATAGGGGCCGAGCCGCACGACACGCTCGACGCCGGCGAGCTTCATCGCCGGCTCGACATCGACGCGGCCCGGGCTGCCGCCCAATGCCGGCGCGTGGCGAACCACGGCGTAGACGAGGCCGGGAAGTCGCACGTCGAGGCCGAAGCGCGCCGTGCCGTCCACCTTGGCCGGCAGGTCGATGCGCGGCACGGCGCGGCCGATCAGATGCCACTGTTCGCGCGGCTTGAGCTGCACCGGCCCCGGCGGAGTGGCCACGGCCATGCCCACCAACTCGCCGTAGTGCGCACGCCGGCTGTCACCGGTGTGCGAGATGACGCCGTCGACCACGCTCAGTTCGTCGGCCGGGAGCTTCCAGCGCAGCGAGGCGGCACCCAGCAGTCGCGCCCGCGCCGTGGCTGCTGCGAGGCGCACGGGCTCCCACGCATCGGCCACGCTCGACGACCCCCCGGTGAGGCTCAGCCCGAGTTCGCGCGCCAGCTTGCCCACCACCCAGCGGCCGGCGCGCACGCTGCGGGTCTCCTGGCCGGGCTCGCTGTCGCTGGGGTGGAAGGGGAGGCCGCCCACCAGCGCCGCGACGTTGCCGTAGAGAGCCTCGGCGCCGGCATCGACGAGTTCGATGCGCGCCAGCGGCACATCGAGCTCCTCGGCCGCCAGCATGGCCAGCGCGGTGTGCACGCCCTGGCCCATCTCGCTGCGATTCATCGCCAGCACGACGTGGCCGTCGGGCGCGATGCGAATCCAGCCGTTGAGCG
>ERZ795059.3065-NODE-3065-length-16546-cov-6.649870_pt1 | contig 16546 bp, 7 predicted proteins | sample MGYA00375143_ERZ795059 | MGnify/ENA primary metagenome ERZ795059 (study PRJEB30188, sample SAMN05720168) | activated sludge metagenome | isolation source: Anaerobic digester | place: USA | collected 2015-01-07 ... | reverse complement strand
CACATTTACCGAGTGGTAATATGTATAATCGTCAAAGGCTTTTAAGTCGACCATGTTTACCATAAGATCCTTATTATCGAAAATTTCATCCACAATAAGTTTAATTTGGGATTTTGCGATTTCAATATCCTTTTTTCTTATTCTGCTTTTTCTTTCGGCATAAATAAAAGTATCTCTTATGGCTTTTACCGAATCAGCCTTGAGCTTATCATTTATAAGATTGATGACCTCTATGTCCTTGGAAATATCATCGTCTATGTAAATGCCGTTGAACTTCTGGCGTTTTATTGCGCTAATCAAATCGGGGGTAAGGATCTGGCCCTTGGAAAGCATCAGGTTGCCGATAGTATTATAAAGGTTATCGCCTAATAACATGCCTTCTCTTATACAGTTTATCGGTACATATCTCATGTGCATTCCTCCCAAAATACAGTTGATTTGACAAATCCGCTGCCAAATTCGCCGCAACGACGTTTAATGGCAATATTATAGCATTATCGGCATAAATCGCACAATATTTAGATTGTTTTTTCAACCAAAGAAGCTTTTACCCTTAGCCGAAGGTTGTGTTATAATAAGTTAAAAGGCCGGACCGGGTGAAAGGTCCCGCCGATTTACAGGAGAGTTAAAATGGCGGAAGGCTTTTTATCAAAAGCTTTAGAGGCGAACCTGGCACGGACCAGGGAGGTCGAAATTGAAATACCGGAAGAACAGCAATGGTTTATAGATCTTTCAAGTTCCAAATGGGGAATAAACAAGCGAACTAAAGAGTTTATAACCGAGCTCAATCATAAATACAGAAACGACCTGTATGTCATAGATTCCCTTCATAGTATATGTCTGACCGATCTTTGGTTCTATAATTCGGTGGCGGAATCGGAGCGTGCGCTTTCTGTAATGGTGGATATTTTTATCGGACTCTTCGATTCGGAAATGGATGAGAGCGCAAGGGAGCTGCTCATTAAAACTTTGATCAAATATATAGACCGGCTGGCAAATCTGGAGGAATTCCCAGAAACGATAATAAAGCGCTGCATAGAGTTGATACGTGCTACAGTAACGAAGCATGAGCTTTTGTATATCAGAAATTCCGGATACTTCAAGACATATCTCAATAAGATCGCACGGCTTCCGGATTTTGAACAGGCCTTAACAGAGCTGACCGCCGATATTCTGTTGCGCTGCATCGACTATTGGGAATCCACAGCAAAAATAGACGAATGGTATCAGGCTAAAAGGCATCTGTTTCATCAAATGGATGCCGCAAGCATCGCTGAACTCGGAAAGCCGTTTTTTAAAAAACTCAGAGAAGGACTTGCCGAAGCTGATGATTGGAAAAAAATCAGCAACCTGATGTTCTATAACGATATTTCAAATTATTTTCGCAGCTTTACCGAGCGGTTCGATTCTTATTTGGAAACTATCTATTATTTATACTACTTGTTGCATCTGCCGGGGATGTCACACTTAAACGACCACCTGCTCTATGACATGAACCGCAACCTGCGCAATGTTTTTACAGAACTGGATGAAGACGATATTACGGGGTTTTTAGATACTATTATGGAACAGTTTCAAGAGCTGGGCGAAGAGCACGGCGGTACTGTTTTAGATTGCATTACGACTTTAGGCAAGGGAATCATCGATACCGGGAACCAGGCTATTATCAGTTATTTTATTAAAGGGTTAGTAAAACTGGGCTTTCATTCCCCCGGGGCTATGACCCTGAACAGTGATTGGCAGATAAGAATCAACACAAGCCATGTGAAGAATATCAGAGTATGGCTTGAACTCATTGAATATGCGCCATCGGCAATGAGGGAGCTCCTTGCTGCACTCATCGTAAATCTGAAGCTTGGCGGGATCTTTATTTCCGACACAGATCTTTTCCAAAGGGATGTGACAAAACTTCTCAATGCGGATATCGAACCGGTCTATCGTGAGATGAAACAGCTTGCGAGGATATTCCCCGTCTATTTCAGGGATATCGGAGCTGAGGGAAGGCTGAGGGAGATATCGACCGCAATCGATGAGTTGTCGATGCGTAAAGACAGACTGATCCATTTTTTGAGGAAGCAAACCCATACGGAGAGCAACAATACACATATCCTGTTGACCGGCAAAATCATCGAGTATTGGTTCGACGGCTCCAAGGAGCGGCTTTACGGATCGGTGCCGGAAGATGTATATGAATGGCTCGATCAGGAGAACGAGTGGTTTATATCCGTAAATGAAATTATGAAGGCGCTCTGCGATCGGATGGACATGACACCAAAGATGCTGCTTTCAGCTGAGATAGAAAATATAGAAAATGCGCTGGCGAAAATATCCGTTGGGAGCGAGCGGGAAAAGAAACGAGTACTTTATATCTTCCAGGTCCATATCCTGCTCACGGAGAAGTATTCTCTCGAATCTGAGGATGTTCTTTCCGTTATGAGAAGCAGCGGACTTTGTTCCAATGAGAATCTTAATATACTCAAAGAAAACCTCGAAAACCATAAAACTAAAGAAGCGATACAGCAGATTTATGAGTTTATGAATAAGCTGAAAAAAGTAATACTGGATCCTAAACAGAGCGAGGCTCTGGAAAACATATATTATAAACGTCATATCGCAGCGGGCATACCTTCCATGTACGGCCAGTATATTGAACCTAAGTTTGAGGCTCTGGGAATGACGTACCGCTTGGAGAAGACGGCAGCTAAACTCATGGTGGAGCTTTTGCATACTGTTAATCCGGAATATATAACGGCAAGAACCTTCCGTCATATATACGATGTACTTGAGTTGTTCCGCATCGGCCTGGAATTGGACGGCATTTATAATCAGGGGTTCAATTCCCACCTTGATATGCTGAAATACAGCCTGACCTCCCCAAGCTTCTCCCTGGATCAATACATGAACATATTTCAGTTTATGGCCCAGGATATAAAGCAGATCATAAACGAGTACTTTTTTGATGTTTATGAAAGTGCTCTTAAACGGATCATCCCACGGATCTTTTCATCCGCCGAGGGCCGGACCGAGACAGAAGAGCGCCAAAGCTATTATATGGAATCCGAGAAGTTTTTACGGGATAACCTTGCTTCCGCTTTTTTAGTACAGGATTTAGACAACTTTATCACAAATACGCTGGGCAACCTGAGAAACATGCTGGACACTTATTCACATTCGTTCATCGAAAGCATGATGACCTATGATCCCGATCTCACCTTCAGCCTTTTGAGCCAAACATCCGAAGAGATGGATAATCCTGTTTTTTTGGGAGCCAAGGCATTTTTCCTTAAAAAGCTTATCCGATACGGTTTCCCCGTGCCTTCGGGTTTTGTACTGACAACGGAGGTTTTTCGGCATAAGGATATCATTTATAGCCATCCTCATATCAACCATGAATTCAGCAGGATGATAATGAATAATATAAAGCATATCGAGAAGCTTGCAGGGAAAAACTATGGAGATCCCGAAAATCCTTTGTTTTTCTCCGTGCGCTCGGGCTCTTCCATTTCGATGCCGGGGGCTATGAAAACATTTTTGAATGTTGGGATGAACGATGAGATTGCTGAAAGACTGAGCCTGAGAAAAGGCTACGGCTGGACGGCATGGGATTGTTACAGGCGATTTCTTCAAAGCTGGGGCATGGCTTACGGCATTGAAAGGGATACTTTTGATCGGATCATACTGGATCATAAAGATCGCTGGGGCGTGGAACTTAAAATCCAGTTTACGGAAGAGCAGATGAAGAAGATAGCTTACGACTATAAAGGACTGCTTTCGGATAAGGGCATAGAGATTGAAAACGACCCTTTTCTCCAGCTTAAACAGTCGATCAAAAGCGTGCTGGAATCCTGGTCCTCGAAAAGTGCCGTTTATTACCGCAATCATATGCAGGTGGCAGATGAATGGGGCACAGCCGTGCTTGTCCAGCAAATGGCGCTGGGGAACCTTTCAACGAATTCAGGGACAGGAGTGGTGTTTACCAACAGCCCATTTAACGGACATTCGGGTGTTAACCTTTACGGCGACTTTGCTCTGTGCAGCCAGGGTGAAGATGTGGTGGCAGGGCTTGTAAACACCCTGCCCATTACAGAAAACCAACGCAAGAAATACAATATAGACAGCAGCCTTTCCCTCGAATCCGCATTCCCCCGCATTTATGAGGCTCTTGTAGTTTATGCGACACAGCTTATCGAACAACACGGTTTCGTTCATCAGGAGATGGAGTTCACTTTTGAATCAGACAGGGCCGAGGACCTGTATATATTGCAGACCAGGAATCAGAATTTCAAGAAGCAGAAGTCAATGGATGCTTTCGTGAAGCCAAGTTCTGAAATGAAGCTTGTAGGGCGGGGAATAGGCGTAAGCAGCGGCGTGCTTTCGGGAGTCCTTGCTTTTGATATGAAAGACCTTAAAGTGTTTAAACAAAAAGATCACACAGGCAAGGTAATACTGGTGCGGCCGGATACGGTTCCTGATGATATTCCGTTGATTTTCAACTGTGACGGTCTGATTACAGGGAAGGGCGGGACCACATCTCATGCTGCAGTTGCTGCCGCAGGATTGGGAAAGGTATGCATTGTCAACTGCAAAGGACTGAGAGTAAATGAGGAGGAAAAGACCTGCGTCATAAACGGTCATGAACTTGCTGCAGGTGATGCAATATCAATAGACGGTGATGCTGGCAATGTTTATGAAGGGCATTATGAGATCAGGACGGAGTTGCCGATCTGATGAATCGCTAAAAAGCGAGACCGGAAATAAAAAACGGGAGGGAAAAAATGAACATGAATCTACCAAACAAAAGGATGCTGGGGATCAACGGAGTCGGCAGGATAGGGAAGTTGACACTGTGGAATCACCTTAACCTTAAATACTACGACGGCATAGTCATCAATGCAGGCCGGGAAATAGGAAAAAAAATCGATGATATCATACAGTATCTTACAACGGATTCAACCTATGGGACGCTGGACCGCTTCCTTTACGGGGTCTCGGGAAAAAGCTGCGATGTTAAGGTGTTGGATCAATCCGAATGTATTATAGAAATGAATGGGATCCCGGTTAGGATACTGAAAAAGGCAAGGAACCCAAGGGATATTGATTGGTCAAAAAATGGGGCGAGAATTGTGGTGGACTGCACGGGTAAATTTCTCGATCCATCCCTGCCTGCGGACCATCCTAAAGGGAGTCTTAGAGGCCATCTGGAAGCCGGAGCAGAAAAGGTCATAGTCAGCGCACCTTTTAAGCTTGGAAATTCAACGCAAAAAATACCGGAAGACAGCACGATGCTGGTTTACGGGGTCAATCATTTCATCTACACACCCATGAAGCATCATATCATTTCCGCTGCAAGCTGTACTACCACAGGGCTTGCCCACATGGTAAAGCCGCTGCTCGATACCGAAGAAACGGCAAGGATCATAACCGCCTCCATGACTACCGTCCATGCAGCTACAAATAATCAAAACATACTTGATGCTCCCCCGGAAGCAGGCAGCAAAGATCTGCGCAGAAATCGCTCGGTATTCAACAATATTATTCCCACCTCTACAGGAGCAGCCATCGCGCTGGAGGATGTCTTGCCGGAAATAAAAAGGGTGGGATTTATGGCCGATTCTATAAGGGTCCCTACCAGCACGGTTTCCTTGATTTCTCTGAATTTGACTTTCCGGACTGAACTTTCGGGCAACGGGGATCCGGTAATAAATCGCAATTTTCTTAATGATTTATACCGCAAGGCTGCCGCAGGGGCTCAAAAGGGGCTGCTTGTTTACAGCGACGCTCAAAATGTATCCACAGACCTGATGGGACGGGAAGCGGCCATTGTCATCGAAGGACATGAGAACCACACCCGGACAGGATTTTTGTCACTGGATGTGGCAACGCTGAAGAACTATGGGATTGATGCAGCGCAGGATCTCAACCTGCCCGTCACCCACGCAAAAATATTCGGCTGGTATGACAATGAGTTCGGATGTTACGTTAATTGTCTCGGCAGATTGACAAAATACATTGATAAAAACCTGATTTAGAAGATAAATATCCTTATGAGCAGGCGGATACTATAAGGTATTTATTAATGTGTTTTATAATAATTGGATTATATATATAATAACAGTGAATCATATCAGTAAAAGCAGAGGGTAAAAAAATGCCCCTAACACTATACCTTTATTTCCCGGCGGCGATCATTTATATGGAAGTCATAATAAAAATAGCCTGTTTTGAGGGAACCTCGCCGGCGGGGTTTCTTTATACAGGTCTTTTTTCAGTGTCGGCAGGCCTGGGCTGCGCCTTGTTATGCGGCCTGTCCAAGCAAAGGTCCAACATGATCCTGGCTGCGAGTCTGCTGTCTTTGATCACCCTGCTGATCATTGCACAAATTATCTATTTCAACGTCTTTCAGACCTTCGGCACCTTATACTCTCTTTTCGCGGGGACCGATGCCATAGCGAAGTTCTGGACGGCAACGTTTGCCGGTATAAAAAACAGCATAATATATATTCTGCTCTTGTTGCTGCCTTTAGCGGTATTTATATTAATGCGAAGGCGATTGGTCCCAATTGAACGGCGGCCCAAAGATGAGCTGTACGTACTGGGATTTGGAATGATCGTAAGCTATCTTGTCGCATTCATTTTGATCCTTAATAACAATTCCGGCATCATGCCCGTGCGCTATCTTTATCGGGAGGCTTTTGTACCTAACCTTTCAGTTTCTAATTTCGGCGTAGTGACGACATTGCGTCTTGACACAAAATATTTGATCTTCGGCAGGGCGGAAGGCGCCGGGAAGGATCCTCCGCCTGAAGAGGAACCCGAGGAGCCTGAAGAGATAGAATATGGCTGCAATACCGTTGAAATCGATTTTGATGCTCTTGCGGCTGCGGAGACGAACGAAGTCGTAAAGGATATGCACGAGTATTTCAGCAGGTTGGCTCCGACAAGACAAAACGAATATACGGGACTTTTCAAGGGCAAAAATCTCATCTGGCTTGTGGCGGAAGGGTTTTCCACTCTGGCGCTGAATGATACTACCACGCCAACATTGATCAAACTGGCTGAAGAAGGCTTCGTTTTCAACAATTTCTATAATCCGGTCTGGAGCGTTTCAACCAGCGACGGCGAATATGTTACCATGACGGGGCTTATTCCGAAATCAGGGGTTTGGAGCTTTAAGCGTTCCGCTAAAAACTACATGCCCTATGGATTCGGAAACCTGCTGAGACCACTGGGCTATACCTGCAAGGCTTACCATAATCATTACTACAGCTACTACAGCCGAAATGAATCCCATCCAAATCTGGGCTATGATTACAAGGGATTGGGAAACGGGCTGAAGGTGACGGAAACCTGGCCGGAATCCGATCTTGAGATGATGCAGCTCACCCTGCCGGGAGATCTGATGAATGTACCCTTCCATACTTACTACATGACGGTAAGCGGTCATCTGAACTACACCTTCTATGGCAATTATATGGCTAAGAAGCATAAGAGCAAGGTGGAGCAGCTCCCTTACTCGGAAGCCTGTCTGGCATATCTATCATGCAACATAGAGCTGGAGCTGGCTGTTTCCTATCTGATCGAACAGCTCACAGCCGCAGGAGAGCTGGAAAACACCGTGATCGTGATTTCGGGGGATCATTATCCTTACGGGCTTACCGATGAGGAGATGGATGAACTGGCAGGCCATGAGCTGGAAAAGAAGTTCGAGAAGTTCAAGAGCACGCTGATCATCTGGAGCGGCAGCATGGAGGAGCCTGTGGAGATCGATAAGGTATGTTCCAGCCTGGATGTGATGCCTACCTTAGCAAATCTCATGGGTATAAGTTATGATTCCAGGCTTTTAGCGGGGCAGGACATCCTTTCCACTGCACCGGGGCTTGTGGAATTCAATGACCGCAGCTGGATCTCCGACCTTGGAAGATATGATGCGAAGCAAAACAACTTTATCCCGAACCCCGGGGTTTCTACCGGAAGCGAGTATGCAAAAAATACTCTCCGGCGGGTAAATAAAGCATTTGAGTATTCGGCTAAAATTTTGGAATATGATTATTACAGCAAAGTGCTGAAGTAAGGTGGCAGGGGTAGTGCCACCCACTGTTCATATTGCTGCCTGGAAAATAAAAACTCCATCCACTGCAGAAAACTGATACACACCGTTATATTTCTCAGCAACATGAGCCATGCTTTTTGTACCGAAACCATGGCCCTGCTCTTTAGATACAGGGAGCCCGTGCTTGAATTCCGGCTCAGTCCGGCAACTGTTGCGAATGTCGATGCAAAGCTTGTTATTTTTTGAATATATATGAAGCTTAATGAAGCGTTTATCGTTAAGGGATATATCTTTACAGGCATTGATGGCATTTTCCAAAGCATTTGACAAAAGGCTGCACAAATCCGGCACTGCAAGCTTTCTGAAATCTCCGGCAGAGATGCTGATTTCGCAGCTTATCTTTTTTTCTTCCGCTTTTGCTACATAGGCGGAAAGGATCAGGTTCACAGACTCATTTTCCGAATATCTTATCACATTGGCACTGTCGATTTCTTTACAGACTTCTGAAATGTACGAAAGCGCACCCTTTAAATTGTTTTCGGAAATGCAGCCATTAAGGTAATTCATGTGATGTCTTAAATCATGGCGATAAATAGCGGCCTGCTCCTGGGATTTTCGAAGGGTTTCTATCTCTGCCTTGGATTGGTCGGATAAAACCTTAAACAAGGCTTGTTCCACTTCGACTTCCTTTTTTTCGTAGAGAGTTTTGAGATAGATCACCGAAAAGATAAAGTAAACAATCACTACGGCAGCATCCATGAATTCGACGACGGCATCTCCGCCTTCATACAGCAATTTGGTATAGACCGTCAGAGTATATTCAATTAAATAATATATGAGCGGTACAGAAATAAAAAGTCTCAATATTTTATTGCTTTCATAGTTCAACCTTGCTACATAGGGAGAAATAAATTTAATAATTACAGCTAACAGAGGTATGGTGATCAGGATCTGAACGATATAGGAAACTCCTGAGTCATAGTTCCAAAAAAACGAGACAGCTGTGCCGATCCACTTCCTGGGTGTGCAGAACAGATAGGCAGAGAGGACGGAGATCCCCGCAATATAGGGGTTTTTCTTATAGTAGTATCTCAGCAGCAGGTATAGCGGCAGGTGGGTAAAAAACGGATATGATTTAAATAGAAAATCGGGTCCAAGAAAAATATATACTGATATTTGGATGATCCCGAAAGCAAGATATATTGCGGCATAGTGTCTGATGCTTTTTTGCGATTCGATACCAGCAAAGGAAAGGGTCAATGCAATTCCGAAGAAAAGCACGAATGCAAAATTAATCATAATTAAACTATGCATCTATTGTCCCTCCATTTGAAAAGCCAGATAGCGCTGTTTGATTTCCCGCCCTTTCCCCTGGGCAATGGGGATCTTAGAAAGAGTCTGCAAAGTCAGCTGATGATTCTCAATTATATCCACATATTGCATATTGACAATAAATGATCGATGGGTCTTTACAAAGCAATCATACTTAAGCAGGCTATCACAGACAGCATTAAAGGATTCGGTGCATTCTATGACCTTGCCGGACAGCATGTGGTAGAAAACGCTTCTGCCTATAGTCTCGGCAAAGACTAAATTAGAAATCAATATTTTTTGTATCCCTTCGCGGCTTTTCACAATGATGGAGTCTTCATACTCATCTGTTTTTATCAGCTCCAGCACCTCGTCTAAAGTGAAGAACAATTTTTCTTTTGATATGGGCTTTAATACATAATTGATCGCTTTCACGGAATAGCTTTCAAAAGCGAATTCCGTTGATGATGTAAAAAAAAGGATCGGTGCGTTTTTATCAAAGCCTCGTATTTCTTTTGCGACAGCAATACCCGTATAGGAGGGCATAATAATATCAAGGCAATATATGCTGAACCGCTTACCCTTTTCTAAGGCCGAAATAAGCTCAAACCCGTTCTGAAAAGCCGCATACTGGCAGTTTAAGTGCTTTGATGATTTGTATTGATCGATAAGCCGTATCATGTTTGACAATTCTTCTATATTGTCATCGCAGATTGCGATCTGTATCACAAGTATCCCACCTTTTTCCGCATTTATCCGTTTATTACCACTATTCTAACATAATGACCGGATATTCGGCATTATGTTTCATGCAGAAAAAAACATGTTTCGTGAATAAGGCGGTTTTTAAGGTTTTTTACTGCTAAATTTCATTTGTGTAGTACTTATCGCTTGTCTGCTTAATAGATTTTAGACAGGAGAGTCATTATGCAACCAACCTTGATTGCAGTAATCGTAATCGTCGGAGCATTTTTCACCGGAGTTATTTCTGTGCAGCGCAAATTGACGTTGCTGGATGAAAACACCTGCAATGCCATGAACCAGATCGGGGTTCAGCTATCGGGCATCTACGATGCCTTGAATGTCCTCTTGGATTTGGTAAAGGATTTTGACATGGATGAGAGCGAGTCATTGATCGAGTTAATCAACTCTAAAAGAATTGTTGTCGCGGCAAAATCCATACCGGAGGATGTCCTCCGGCAGGAAACCGTCATTTCTGAGATTTTGGAAAGGATCACCATTGTTTTAGAGAAATACCCCGAGTCCAAAGCTGATCAAAAATATGCTCATACTATGGGTGCAATTGAAACTTTTGAAAGCATGATGGTTACCAGCCGCTTGATTTACAACGACAGCGTTGCGAAACTTAACCGCGCGATCCGTAAGTTCCCCACCTTCCTGGCGGCGGAGCTATTGGGCTATCGTCAAAAAGAATATTTAGAAAAAGACAAGAGGAATTTTCAACTGTCTAACCACACTGATAAAGAGGAGATAAAAAAACTATGAAAAAACGGATTATCAGCATGCTTCTTGTATTCTGCATGGTGGTTGCAATGGTGCCGGGGCAGGCATTTGCAAAAGAGCCCGAGGCGCCGGAGCAGCCGCAGCAAGAGGCAGCCAATCCTTTCACGGATGTATCAAAGAAAGATTGGTACTATGACAGCGTTATGTACGCCTTAAGAAACGGCCTGTTCATGGGAACAAGCGATACGGCTTTTTCTCCTGACGGGACCATGACCAGAGCCATGTTCGTAACCGTTTTGGGACGGATAGCGGAAATAGACTCAGGTGAATACGATAAAGATTCGGAGTTTACAGATGTGGTTGCCGGAAGTTATTACGAGCCCTATGTTAGATGGGCTACGGAAAAAGGCATCACCTCCGGAATAGGTAAGGGCCGGTTTGATCCAAACGGCCTTGTTACCCGTGAGCAAATGGCAGCGCTGCTGGTTCGTTTTTTTGATGCCTATAATATCACATATCCGGCGGTAAGCACGACAAGCATCCCAAATGATATTGATACAGTAGCCGACTGGGCCAAGGATGCGGTTTTGAAGCTGTGGGCCTGCGGTTTACTTGCCGGCGACAACAAAGGAAACTTCAATCCGGGCAATAATGCCAAGCGGTCCGAAGCGGCGGCTTTGTGCTACAGAACCGATGAAACTGTGGAAAGATGGTTTGTGGAAACAGGAGTAAAACCGGATCCGGGCAAACAGGAAGAACCTCCTGTCACGGGCGGCAATACCTCCGGCGGCGGAGGCGGCAATGGCAATAACGGCAGCAATACCACCTATTATCAGGTGGATTTCCACACTTCTGCCGCAGCGACCGGGGCTACAATGCCTGCCGGAAAAGCATACCCTTCCGGAACGGCGATTTCGTCTTTACCTACACCATATAAACAGAATACGGTGTTTTTAGGCTGGTACTATGACGAAGACTTGACTGCTGCGGCGGGAGGCAGTGACAAGATAACCAAGAATACAAGCCTCTATGCAAAATTTGCAAGCGGAGTTACATCTTTAGAGGAGTTGGACACGCCAAATTATATGACTGTAGTTGATGTGGAAACGAGTTTTACTTTTAAAGTGAAGGCGGCGTCAGCGGCAGCGGTGGAGAGTGGTTTAACCATAAAGAATATCACTGCCAACAACAAAGAAATGGCCTACACTGTTTCCGGTGGCAGCAGCCCCTTTATTGTTACGGCAACTTACTCTCCGGGAGAAACCTACAAAGCGGAGCTGGCGGAAGACAGCAATACATTGTTTGTATATAACGGGGAGCAGCCGGAAAGCATCCGGATATTGAATTTTATTATTAAAATGGATGAAGTATTGGGCCTTGGCCTTTCCGATGAAATCAAATACATACCCAAAACCGATATATCGGATATAACAGGTAATACCTTCGACGGCTTATTCAACTTGAGCATAAGAAGCGGCAGTCTTTCCTCCGGTGAAGCCGGCGGAAGCGGCACATTTAACTATAGCGGCGGCGGGGTAACAGTAGGTGACACTGTTGCTATCTACTCCGGTACGAGGCCGGATCAAAGAGATCTTGATACCACCGGCGGGTCAGAGGACGGAGATGTGGCCTATGTGAACATCACGGAAGTAAACGGGTCCACATATAGCTATAGTTCCGCCGACTCAAAGGATGTTCTGTTCACGCCGGATGTGCTGCCCATTCCGGAAAACGCAGATACGGATGGTAATCCTTCCAACAACTCCGTGACGGTGGCCAGCAGCGTGGTGGATTTTTCCGACGATAAATATTCATCCATGAATCTTGATTCCCAGACTACTGTGGATAAAGGAGATTTCATCGCTTTCTACGCCGGAGCCTTCGGCGGAGGGGCGGGTAATGCCTCCTATGGAAAGATTACCGGCGTTGTCATCAGCGGAGATGATTACATTATAGGTTATGTGGAAGTATCTCAGGATGAAGTCTATGCCGCCATGGATGTCTATCACACCCGAAACGAAGAAATAGAGCTGACCGATGCGCAGATTGCAAAGATAGAAAAAGATATGGAATCCCAGGCTATTGCCAGCGGCTTCATAGATGATGCGGCAAAATACCTTACGGCCCTCGCTATGAATACCGGTGGGTTCAAAGAACTTTCAGGGGATTTGGACCTAAAGAGCCTCTCGGTTACCACGTCGGGAGCATATGCCTACGGCGGGGACGGAGTGTCCGTCTTAGCGGGAGGCAGAACTAAAATTACCAAAAAAGAAGTTCAAGCGATGGTAGCGGCGGGTAAGGTACTACAGCACTTTGATGGCAGCTCCGGAGTCAGGGCGGAGCTGGCCTTGACTTTTACCGTTGAAATATCACCTTCTGCCGGTTCGGATAATAAGATTGAAATTACCGTACAGGCCATATTTGAGCAGGAGGTGCTCTTAAGTGTAAATGTGAAGGGCGGGGCTGTATGGAAGAAAGCCTGGATTTTCCCTTACATTTACGATTATCAGCTGAATGCGAACTTTGATGTGGGTACTTTTACCGGCATCGGCATCACTGCAACGGCAAAGACTGCCGGTGCTGATGATACCATCGGTTATGACTGGAAGCCCGCAAGCGGGAGTAAAGCCGAGCAGAAGATCATCAACATCGGCCAGCAGATCGCCGAGCTGATGGAGGAAAAGGAACTCTTCTTAGGAGAGAAATTGGTTGATGAAAACGGCGAAGAAGTGGAGTGGAGCGGCACGAACGGCGGCAGCCTTGCAGAAAAATATGCCGCCATGCTTGAAGAGGCCGATGACAGCTGGATCGAGCTTTTCAGGAAGGAGATATTCAGCATAGAGGGTTCCGTGGATCCATTCCACATACTGGTGTTTGGAATCAGTGCAGACTTTGTGGTTTCAGCCAACATGTATGTTACCATGGGTATGACCTTTGAATACGGCAATGCCAAACGATACAACTATTCGCTGATGCTCTTCCACAAGAAGACCACTAACGAAACAATAGATCTTGAACCGGCCCATTACCAGTTTGACTTTTACGTTATGGGTACCTTAGGGGTACGGGCCGGAGTAGAGCTTGAGGTAGCCGTAGGCCTGTTTTCCCTTAGACTGGACAGCATAGGAATCACCGCCGAAGTGGGAGCCTACGCCCAGCTTTGGGGATATTTCTACTACCATTACAGATGGGAAAAGGGCACAGGCGGGGCGCCGGATACAAGGGAGAGCAGCAGCTCCGGGGCGATGTTGATAGAAATCGGCATCTATCTGAAGATAACCTTCAAAGCCCAGCTTTTCAGCAGCAAAAAGCTGACCTACCAGCCTACCCTTTTAGATAAGAGATGGCCGCTGCTGACCATAGGCTCGGTGGAGAATGTCTTTGATTTCAATTATGGGCAAGAGGAGACGCCAAGCTTCGATGTCAAGTCGGTGAGAACCTTCACGCTGCCCACAAGCCTCTTCGAGATGAAGTACATGGACATGCAGACGGGAGAAATCTACGGTGGTGAGGATGCGGATGATGAGCATCCGGCAAAGAATTGCGACGATGGCACTGAAAGCCGTTTCATTATTACTTTTTCCAACGATGCTTTCAGCTACAATCCGACGACGAATACGGTGACGGTAACACCCGGTGCCAACTCTATGAAAGAAACCGGGGAGATGAATATAATCTGGAAGAATGGTACTCTTGCTTTTACCTCAAAATCCATCAGCCGCAGTATAAATCTGCTCTGGGAGGATCCTGCAAGCGGGAGATATATTTCTTTCGACTCCGTAGGTGGCAGCCCGGTAGGCATGATATTTGAAAAAGACGGTGCGGCTATTAGCAGGCCGGCAGATCCCGTGAAACAGGGATACAACTTTGCCGGTTGGTATAGCGATAAGAACTATTCAAACGCTTTTGCATTCCCGGCCGTCATGCCCAACTATCCCGAACCCGCCAAGGGGATAACGGTTTATGCAAAATGGACGCCGGCACTGAATACATACAAGGTAGAGCATTATTTCCAGGAGCTTGACGGCCAGTATATTTTGGATGCCGGAAGGACCCGGCTGATTAAAGACAAGAAGACAGGTGAGGATACAGGAGCTGTGGCTGATTCGGTTCCCGGATACCAAGCAAAGCCCGTAAGCCAGGCTATCGTCGCAGCCAATGGTTCTACTGTAGTCAAAATTTACTATGAGCGAAATAAATACACCTTGAAATTTACCTACGGCGAGTTTTCCGGTGAGGATAATCATGACATAGTCTATACATATAAATATGGTGCGGATATCTATGCCCCCAGGTTAGCTTTAGGCGGCTATATCTTCGATGGCTGGGATAGTCCCATATCGAATACCATGCCGGCGGGAAATGTCACATACTCGGCAAAATGGAAGGCAGACCCCAACACGCCTTACAGGGTGGAACACTATTTCCAAAATGTCAGCAGTGATGGTTATACCTATATGAGTTCTGAAAGTAAAACAGGTGAGACCTCATCTTCTGTAAGTGTGGCTAACTTGGCGAAATCTTCTGACGGAATGACTTTCAAACAGGCGACTGTCGGCGGAAAAGTAGAAAATTCCGCCGCAATCAGGGCCGATGGTACATTGGTCATCAAGCTGTACTATGATCGGAATACCGCCGATGTGATCTTTGATTCAAAGGGAGGTTCCGAAGTAGCCAAACTAACCGGTATCCGTTACGGTACTGCGGTCAATAGGCCAGACGACCCGACAAAAGCAGGCTATTCTTTCGGCGGTTGGTATAAGGATGAGGCTTGCAGTGACGGCAATGCCTTCGACTTCTCATTAGATAAAATGACCGGCGGAAATTTGACTCTTTACGCCAAGTGGGTTGCGGGAAGCTACCGGGTGACTTTTGATGCCAACGGCGGCAGCGGAACGACCCTTCCTCAGAATTTCACCTTCGGCGTTGAGCAGGCTTTGACGGCCAACGGTTTTGTTCGGCCCGGCTATACGTTTGGCGGATGGAATACCAAAGCCGATGGCACTGGTGAAGCTTACGATGGAGGAGCTCTCGTAATGAACCTGACTACCGGAAGCGATATCAACCTCTACGCCCAGTGGACTTTGAACAGCTACGCCGTCAAGTTCCACGCCAATGACGGCACTGAAGCATCGTCGGAGCAGAGTTTTAATTATAACGAGACCAAGGCCCTTGCCTCCAACTCCTTTGTCAGGCCAGGCCACACCTTTACCGGCTGGGCGGAAAGCGCCGATGGAGCGGTAAAATACAGTGACGGTCAAAATGTGAAGAACCTGTCCGCCGAAAACGGGGCCATCGTCCATCTTTATGCTAAGTGGACGGCAAACACTTACACCGTAACCTTTAGCGGCAACGGAGCAGGCGTCACCGGCGCCATGACAGATCAAAGCTTCGTCTACGATGAAGCGGCAAAAGCGCTCAAAGCTAATAGCTTCGCAAGAGCCGGCTATACCTTTGCCGGCTGGAACACGAAAGCGGCCGGCAGCGGCAAATCCTATGCTGACGGCGAAGCTGTTTCCAACCTTGCTGCAGGAGGGAACTTTGTTCTTTACGCCATGTGGACGGCTAATGCATACACTGTGACTTTGGACGACTAGGGCGGAGATGACGGCAGCGGCAGCGTTCCGGCTGTATATGGCAGTGGCTTGGCAACGGTGACGGTTCCCTCAAGAGCAGGCTATAACTTCGGCGGTTACTTTGACGGGAAAAACGGCACGGGAA
>ERZ795059.3060-NODE-3060-length-16566-cov-7.609291_pt1 | contig 16566 bp, 11 predicted proteins | sample MGYA00375143_ERZ795059 | MGnify/ENA primary metagenome ERZ795059 (study PRJEB30188, sample SAMN05720168) | activated sludge metagenome | isolation source: Anaerobic digester | place: USA | collected 2015-01-07 ... | reverse complement strand
AGGAAACGCTGTATTTTCGGTAGAGCCCAACATTACAGTCTACAATGCCATTGAGTTAATGTGTGAAAAAAACATTGGCGGTTTGTTAATATTAGAAGGGGAGAAGCTCGTTGGTATTTTTACCGAACGCGATTACGCCCGTAAACTTATCCTGAAAGGTAAGTCATCGAAAGATGCAAAAATCAGTGAACTGATGACACGCAATCCTTTTACGGTTAACCTTGATACAACGATTGATGAATGCATGGGCATGATGTCCGGAAAGAGAATCAGGCACTTACCTGTAATGGATAATGAAAAAGTGGTGGGTATGATTTCAATTGGAGATGTAGTGAAGCATATCATTGAAGAGCAAAAGGGAATTATTGAGCATCTGGAAAGTTATATAACGAATTAGTGTTGGGTTAATGGTTAATCCTGCCTGCCGGCAGGCAGGGGTTAATCGGTAATCGTTAATAGTTAATTGTTGACTCGTACTGATTAGATGATTAAAATCCTTAGACTGAGAAATTGGTCTAAGGATTTTTTTATAGATGCTCTTCCATCTCGGGGATGGAGGTGGGTTCATTTAAAGCGGGCTGCGCTTCGATCATATCTTCCACTGTTGTGTAGAACTGAAGCCTGTATTTAAAGATGGTTTTACTGCCAATAGCCATTTTGAAATCGCGCAGTTTGGCTTTTTCATCAACCCAATACAGGCAAACTCCCGACTCCAGAGAGGTGCCGTGCAGAAAATCAAAGCCAGAATGTTCAAGATTTCTCAAGACTTCCTTATCAAATCCTGATTTCCCGTTTATGTATAATGTTGTCCAATTCATTTTTAATTTGTTTTTACTGAGCATCGACCCGTTGTTGTACTGCTCTTATCCAAAAGTCCAGAATACTATCATGGAAATTAGCCTCCTGGCCATACTTCATATTGTTGATAATTAGCAACTTAGAGCCTTAAAGGGGTCATCTACATGTGCTTACGTCAGAATCGTTTAAAGGGTTCATATACTACTTCAATATTTTTATATATCTTCGCGCCATTATTATCATTATTTATTAACAACAACAATGAAAGAAGGAACAGTAAAATTCTTTAATGAATCAAAAGGGTTTGGTTTTATCAAAGAAACAGCAACAGGTCAAGAGCATTTCGTTCACATCTCAGGTCTTTTAGTAGATCAGATCCACGAAAATGATGAAGTAACTTTCGAATTGAAAGAAGGAAAAAAAGGATGGAACGCGGTTAACGTACGTTTAGCCAACTAAAATATCTTCATTACCATTGCGAAAAAGCCCCGTACCTGTACGGGGCTTTTTTTGTGGTCATTTTTGACAGACAAAGTGTTCTTTCAATATATTGACACGATGCTCGTGCAAGTCTTAGGAAAGTGTGTTGGTATTTTGCGGGCGCCTACCGGCAGGCTTTTGCTTTTTATACGGTAAGTTTTCAAACGTATGATGTCACATGTAAATGCATTGAAAAGATTATTCAGCAGTCTGAAGAATGGACGCATAGTTGAGAGACTATTTTGAAAAACAAAATCTCAGAGACAAAGGCCTTCCTTCCGTTACGGACATGGCCTCCCGGTTAAACCTTTCGCCACGGTATCTCAGCGACCTGCTGAAACAGGAAACGGGCAAGACCGCCATGGATCTGATTCACATCTATGTGATCTCCGAAGCAAAGAATTTACTAAAGGTACAAGATCAAAATGTTTCCGAAATAGCATATGCATTGGGTTTTGAAAACCTCCCTTACTTTTCAAAATTGTTTAAGAAAGAAGTGGGCGTAAGCCCCAATCAATACCGAAAGGTTTCGCTGAATTAGGAAATAGTGCCAGACGTTGTTTAAAAGAACCAGTTTGCGCCAGCAGCTCATGGTTATTGGAAAGGGTATGTTCAAAGGTGAACAGATTTATTCGGAGTCGGGCATGACGTCAAACCAGTGTAGTTGAAATTTCAAGATCTTTTTTCTTAGTTATTAAAGCTGTTAAAGCATGGGCTAACAGAACAAATAGGGGTTCTAATGCTATATTTTTCACTAATTTTAACCTGAATAATATTTAATGGATAGTTGATGGCGAAGATCAAGATTGAAGAAGAAGAACTACTCGAAAAGAAACTCTGGAAAGCAGCCGACAAGCTTCGTAAGAACATGGACGCTGCTGAATATAAGCACGTTGCATTAGGTTTAATATTTCTCAAATACATCTCCGATGCCTTCGAAGAGCAGTATCAGAAATTACTGACTCAAAAAAGTGAAGGTGCTGATCCGGAAGATAAAAATGAATACTTAGCTGAAAAGGTATTTTTTGTTCCAGTTACTGCGCGGTGGAGTTACATTCAAGGTAGAGCAACCCAACCCACAATAGGCAAGGACATTGACGATGCAATGGATGCTATTGAAAAAGACAATCCTTCCTTACGAGGCGTTTTGCCAAAAGTATTTGCGCAGGAAAAATTAGACAAGACCAGTTTAGGTGGACTGGTTAATCTTGTTGGGTCAGCGACCCTCGGAACAAAAGAAGCGCAGAGCAAAGACTTATTAGGACAAGTGTTCGAATACTTCTTAGGCGAATTTGCATTAGCCGAAGGTAAGAAAGGCGGACAGTTCTATACTCCGGGAAGTGTTGTTAAACTTTTAGTAGAAATGCTTGAGCCTTATGAAGGCCGTGTGTTTGACCCTTGCTGCGGAAGCGGTGGTATGTTTGTGCAAAGCGAAAAGTTTATCAAACAACATCAGGATTATTACAAGAAGAAAGGTAAAACAGGTTTATCTTTAAATCCTGCCGATCGCATTTCTATTTACGGACAAGAGAGTAATCAAACCACCTGGCGTTTGGCAAAGATGAATTTATCCATCCGTGGTATTGATAGCAGCAATGTGAAATGGAACAATGAAGGGTCATTCTTAAATGATGCACACAAAGATTTAAAAGCGGATTACATTATTGCCAATCCTCCTTTCAACGATAGTGATTGGAGCGGAGAACTGTTGCGTGATGACGCACGATGGACAGTATTGGGTGAAAAGTTAACACCACCAACCGGAAACGCAAACTACGCGTGGATACAACATTTCCTTTACCACTTGGCACCAACCGGACAAGCTGGTTTTGTATTATCGAAAGGTTCATTAACAACGAATACAACAGGCGAAGGCGAAATACGAAAAGCGTTAATTGAAAAAGGTCTTGTGGATTGCATTGTGAACTTGCCCACGAAATTATTTCTTAATACACAAATACCCGCTTGCTTATGGTTTTTATCGCGCAATAAAACCAACGGTGGTTTTAGAAAACGCGAAAACGAAATACTGTTTATGGACGCCCGTAACATGGGCTTTTTATTAAACCGAAAGAACCGCGACTTGAGTGAAGCGGATATTGCTCTTATAACCGGCACCTATCACAACTGGCGAAGCCCGGATGGAAATTATGAGGATGCGGCCGGCTTTTGTAAAGTAGCTACTATTGAAGATGTACGAAAACTAAATTACGTTTTAACGCCTGGCCGATATGTAGGACTAGCCGATGAAGAAGACGACTTTAACTTTGTAGAACGCTTCACATCATTAAAGGCCGAGCTTGAAAAACAAATTGCAGAAGAAGACGAATTGAATAAAAAGATAGCAGCAAATCTTGCCAAAATTAAATTACCTGCACATGGCTAAGGAAGACATCCGATGGATACAGCGATTTAATAATTATAACAAGTCCCTTCAAAGCCTTATCAAAGCTGTAAAGCAATTGGAAGAGTATGGAGACGAGGAAGACAATGAAATAATTCAGGCTGGTGTAATCAAGTTTTTTGAGATGACATACGAACTCGCCTGGAATACAATGAAAGATTATTACGAGAATCAAGGCGAAACTGGGATACAAGGAAGTAAGGACGCTATCAAGCTGGCGTTTACTCGTGAACTTATTAAAGATTCTAAGAATTGGTTTGCCATGATTGACAGCCGGAAATTGAGCGTTCATACCTACGATCAAAGTACGGCAAATCAGGTAGTAGATGATGTTGCCTCTACCTACATGAGTTTGTTTATTCAGTTGCAGACCCGGTTGCAAATAGAAAAAATTGAACAACAAAAATTGGGCACGCAAGGAAGCTTGCCGCTTGAAAACTAATTGACTAATAAAGTAATGAGGTTTGGCCTGAGTGAAGATGTAATCGTTACAATGCAATCTGTTTTTGAAGCCAATTCAAAAGTAGATAAGGTTTATGTTTTTGGTTCACGGGCAAAAGGTAATTACAAAGAGGGTTCAGATATAGACCTTGCAGTAAAGGGAAGTGAACTTAGCGAGAAAGATATTTTGAACCTATACGTAAAGCTGGGCGAGCTCAACTTATCCAATGAAATTGACCTTATAAATTATCGAACTATAAATGAACCAGCACTAAAAGAACATATTGATAGAGTAGGGATTGAATTTTATATTCGGTGGAAGAAAATACCGCTTTCGAAGACTACAAAGTTTATTGTTGACAATAGAGGCAAGACTGTTCCAGCGGAATCAACAGGAATACCACTCATAGCTACTAACTGTATTGATAATAATTACCTGTATCCCGTCTTTGAGAACATTAGATATATTTCTAAACATACATATGAAACTTGGTTCAGATCTCATCCTGAACCAGGAGATATAATACTTACATTAAAGGGAAGCCAAAATGGTGCTGTGTGCTTAGTTCCTGATCCTGTAGGATTTGTGATTGCTCAGGATATGGTTGCATTGAGGGCAAATGAAAAAGTCATTGATCCACATTTTTTGTTTGCTGCATTGCGTTCATCCGAAATTCAATACGAAATTAAGAACTTAGATGTTAGTGGGGTTATACCGCATTTAAAAAAATCAGATTTTGATAAACTCTTGCTTCCATATCCTGATTTGTATACTCAAAAATGTATAGGAAATATTTACTATGTTTTATCATGTAAAATAGATTTACTCCAACGCCAAAACAAAACTCTTAGTCATTTGGCAGAAACACTTTTTAGACAGTGGTTTGTGGAAGAAAAGGAGTTAGGTGAGATATTTGAATTATGCAGTATTGCATCTGTAAGTACTGGAAAGGGTTTGAAAAGAGAAGAGTTTACAACAAATGGTGAGTTTCCAATAATTGGTGCTAATGGCGAAATCGGCAGAACAAACAAATTTCTAACTGATGAACGACTGATTTTAACAGGAAGAGTTGGTACACTTGGTAAAGTTTATATTAACGAGAATAGGGTTTGGATTTCAGATAATGTTTTAATAATAAAGCCAATTGAAGAAAAGTACTTTTATCCAATCTATTTTTCGTTACTGAGAATTGATTTCGAAAATATGAATGTTGGGAGTACCCAGCCTTTAGTAACGCAAAATGACTTGAAAAAAATTGAATTGAATTTACCGAGCGAACTAAAATTAGAAGAGTTTTCAAATGAATGTTCTTTATTTTTTAGGAAGATAAATAAGAACAATAAACAAATACGAATCTTAACTCAAACAAGAGATGCATTATTGCCAAAGTTAATGAGTGGTGAAGTTAGAATATTCGAAGCAAATCAATAAATAATTGATGAAACCGATCACTGAAGACAATATAGAAACTTTTGCCATCGAAGTACTCCAAAATATGGGGTGGAATTATGTGCATGGTCTGTCAATTGCTCCTGGTGCAGAGCAAGCAGAAAGAGAAAGTTTCGAACAAATCATTTTGACTGATCGTCTGCGTAAAGCGGTTTCTATTTTAAATCCAGGCATTCCACAACCTGTACAGGAGCAAGCTATTCAAAAAGTATTGCGCATCGCTTCGCCTGAACTGCTGCACAACAATGAAAGCTTCCATCAGTTCGTAGTAGAGAAAGTAAAAATACCCTACCAGCAAGATGGCTTCGAGCGGAGCTACGAAGTAGCCCTTATCAATTTTGAAGATGTAGCGAAGAACGAATTCCTGGTAGTCAACCAATACACCATTGTTGAGAAGAATCAGAACAAACGTCCTGACGTACTGCTCTTTGTTAATGGTATTCCATTAGTAGTGATCGAATTAAAAAACGCAGCAGATGAACATGCTACACTTCGCAAAGCATTTGATCAGTTGCAAACCTACAAGGCAAATATACCCAGTCTGTTTACTTACAATGCCATTTGTATAATCTCCGATGGGCACGAATGCAAAGCGGGAAGTGTTTCGGCTGGCTTTACCCGCTACATGAACTGGAAAACCACCGATGGCAAAAGAGAAGCTTCGCGTTTTAGTCCGCAGTTGGAGATTGTATTGAAGGGTATGTTGAATCCTGCTACGTTGTTAGACTTGGTTCGCAATTTTATTGTCTTCGAAAAAACGAAGAGGGAAGATGCTAAGACAGGCCTCATACAGATACAAACAGAAAAGAAGTTAGCGGCCTACCATCAATACTATGCAGTTAACAAAGCCGTGGAATCCTCTATTGTTGCCTCAGGCATTAGTGGAGATAAACGTGGTGGAGTAGTATGGCATACACAAGGTTCGGGCAAAAGTCTGAGCATGGTGTTTTATTCGGGCAAGCTGATCACCTCACCCGAAATGCAAAATCCAACGATACTAGTCATCACCGATCGAAATGATTTGGATGATCAATTGTTTGAAACGTTTGCATCTGCCAAGCAACTCTTGCGGCAAGAACCAATTCAGGCCAGGGACAGGGAGCATTTAAAAGAGCTATTGAAAGTAGCCAGTGGTGGAATTGTATTCGCTACTATTCAAAAGTTCTTACCTGAAGATCAGAAGTCTGTATATGATCAGCTCTCCGCCAGAAGAAACATTGTAGTGATAGCCGATGAAGCCCACCGTACACAATATGGTTTTGAAGGTTCGGTTAAGGAAGTAAAAGATAAAAAGACCAAAGAAAGGAAGGGAGAGCGTATTGCCTACGGCTTTGCCAAGTACATGCGCGATGCATTACCCAATGCAACCTACATTGGATTTACCGGAACACCGATTGAAGGAACGGACGTTAACACACCACAGGTATTCGGCCAGTATGTAGATGTATATGATATTTCACAAGCCGTAGCCGATGGAGCCACTGTTCGTATCTATTATGAAAGCCGCCTGGCAAAAGTAAATTTAGATGAAGAAGGCAGACGATTGATTGAAGAATTTGATGTCGAACTGGAGCAAGACGAAGAAATAACCGAAAAGCAAAAAGCCAAAGCCAAATGGACAAAGCTTGAGGCCATTGTTGGTAATGAAGCGCGTCTTAAAAATCTGGCTAAAGATATTGTCAATCACTTTGAACAACGTCAGAAAGTATTCGATGGCAAAGCCATGGTGGTAGCAATGAGTAGAAGAATTGCCGCTGATTTATATAAATATATTATTGCCCTTCGTCCGGAATGGCACAATCAAGATTTGAGCAAAGGTGTTATTAAAGTAGTGATGACCTCTACCAGTGCCGATGGACCAGAAATGCAACGGCATAACACAACCAAACAACAACGCAAAAACCTGGCAGAGAGAATGAAAGATCCTGCTGATCCGTTGCGTTTAGTTATAGTTCGTGATATGTGGCTTACCGGTTTCGATGCACCTTGTCTACATACTTTATATATAGACAAACCCATGCGAGGTCACAACCTAATGCAAGCCATTGCGAGGGTAAATCGCGTTTTCAAAGATAAGCCAGGTGGTTTGGTAGTTGATTATTTAGGCATAACCTCAGATTTAAAGAAAGCACTTTCATTTTATTCGGCTGCAGGTGGCAAGGGTGAGCCTACAGTTGATTTGAATAAAGCAATTGAATTGATGAATGAGAAACTGGAAATTGTTACTCAGCTATTCGATGAAGAGAGTAAAACACAAAAAGATATTTTAGCGGAAGAGCCGGAAGCCTACTATGATAATAGTTTGCAGTTTAATTATAAACGTTTCTTTGCTGTTGATGCTCAGGAAAAACTTTCCATTATTCTACAGGCAGAAGAACATATATTAGGATTACAAGATGGCAAGTCTCGTTTTATTAAAGAGGTTACTTTGCTAAGTCAGGCTTTTGCATTATCCATACCACACGAAAGAGCAATGGAGATCAAAGATGATATTGCATTCTTTCAAGCCGTAAAAGCAAGACTAGTAAAATTCGAAGGCACAGGCACTGGCAAATCTGATATTGAAATTGAAACCGCCATCAAACAAATTGTTGACGAAGCCATCAGTTCAGATAAAGTAATTGACATTTTTGAAGCAGCCGGAATTGATAAACCTGAACTAACCGGTTTAGAAATTCTTTCGGATGAATTCCTCTTGGAGGTAAAGGGAATGAAGCATCAAAATTTGGCGTTTGAATTATTAAAGAAATTATTGAATGACGAAATAAAGACGCGCTTAAGAACTAATTTAGTTAAGAGCAAAAAACTTCTGGAGATGTTGGAAGGTTCTATAAAGCGTTATCAAAACAATTTGTTAACAACAGCAGAAATTATTCAAGAGCTCATCAACATTGCAAAAGAAATAAAAGAAGCCGACAAAGAAGGAGAGCGCCTTGGTCTAACAAAAGACGAAGTGGCATTTTATAATGCGCTAGAAGTGAATGACAGTGCAGTACAAGTTCTAGGTGATGATCAGTTAAAAGAAATAGCCAGAGAAATAACCGACAAGGTTAGAGCCAATGCCACCATCGACTGGACGATAAGAGAAAGCGCAAGAGCAAAGTTAATGGTAATCGTAAAACGCACGCTAACGAAGTGGGGCTATCCACCAGACAAACAAGCAAAGGCAATTGAAACAGTTTTAAAGCAAGCTGAACTGTTAGCAGAACTCTGGACAAAGGAGAAGGCTTGATGAGTGATTTTTTTAATATTCTACTTTAATGAATTGCTCTTCTTGATAAGGAAGCAGTAAGTCAAAATGGAGTGTAAACATAGATAAAGCCAATGACTGATAACGAACAATACAATAGCAATTCTCCGCACGAAATTGCTGATGAGGAAGTAAACTCCCTGGTAAATGATACGGAGCAATCGAGAAGAAAAAGATTAGAAATAAACAATTCTTGGCCAACAAGAAATCAGTTTGATATTGAGAAGATTTATTCTAGAAATCTTCAAGAACTTAATATTAAAGAAGGTTTTAGGCCAGTCAAGTTTGAATATTCAAACGAGAAATACTTTCAAAGGTCTGTTGCTTATATTTTGGACTCTTTAGACTTTCTTCCAAATAGACCTGATCTTTCATTCGATTTCATTTGGAGGGCAATTGATTTTCTTTCAAGGCAGATTGTTTCCGAGCAAAACTTAAGCATTAATAATGATAAAGAGATTTTGAAGGCGTGCATTGAAAATGTATGGGCAGATTATTTTAACAATAATTTGCGCACAAAAGCGGCCATGCTTACACTCATTCAAAATATACCTGTCCAATCATGTGAATATCTATTTAAGCGAATCTATAATGAGTATGACAGTTCAAAACCCAATAATCCGAACAAAGAGGTGTCAAGATTGGTGGGCTTTGATGGTGGAACGGTAAGGAATGCGCATGCAAAGGAAGTCATTGATAAAGTCAAACTACAATATCCATACAATAACAGCGAAAGCAGACGAAAAGGAAGTCGTTTTTTTTATCGATATCTGCGAGGCGATTTGCTAACATTTAGCATGAATGAACCACCGACTTCAATTCAGGCTGACTTCTCCGAAATTCTAAATTTTACAGTCAACGGTATCCTGTACACTTTCAGAAATGACCGAGCACACGGTGGTGTTTTTTCTCCTTTTAGAAGCAGTAAAGCAACGATGAGAACCTATGCTCATAGTAGTTTCTGTTTTTTGCAAGGATACTACTTGTTAGTGGCTCTTATTCACTACCGGGATAGTACACTAATTTCCGAAGAATCCATATTAAACAGCTACAACCTCAACATTGATTTATACAAAAACCTATATGGTCGTAACTTGCAAAAATAGAAATGCTAGCCCAACCCAGTCTGGTCCCAATCTTCCCTTGATTGCTTGTACAAGTCTTAGGAAAGTGAGAGTGATATAAACCTTGCATTGACTGCCATCCATTCAATCTTTTAACGGATTACAACGTTCCCAGTTATAAGGCTCACTTTTCTTAACTGCCATCTAGTTATAATAAGAGGGCTATTTTAACATTGAACCCATTGATATTATTTTGCTTTAACTAAAGCAGCTTTTACTTCCGGCAGATACGGCCTTACTGATTTTTCAAGATTATTGGTCTGTTCGATTAAGAAGGATATCATTCCTGGCCAATCATCTGAATTGAAATAACTAACCCCTTGTTTATAGTAACCGATGGCGGATTTTTTTTGATCATCTTTTCTTTCCCATAGCAATGGGTTGCCAAATAAGGCTTCAATAGCCTCAGCATGCTTACGCAAAGCATCGAATAAAATCTTATTCTCTTCCTTCTCTGACCTGGACAGATTAAGCGCTACTCCCACATATGACTCAGTTATTATCACAGTGAAGCTTAAATAAGTAATGTCCGTTCCACCTGCATATAATATATTGTCTTTTGTGGGATTCGAGCTTTGAAATACGGTCGATTTTCCTTTAACGGCATTTAGGAATTCGCCCCAAAACTTTAATCGCAGCTTGTGCCTGTTTTTGATTTCCACTTCCTGACTAAATTCCTCCTGCGATTTGTTATTCATCGAGATGATATAATCTTGAGCATCTACAGTTGGAATGATCTGATCTAATGTTAGAAGATATTGTCCATCTAACTCATATGGAGTTGCTTTAAAACATTGTAACTGAAGTTTGAACTTCATCAACCACATCACAGTTGACGTAACTTCTTTTCTGAAATTGGCCGAAATCAGAATAATACGCTGATTCATATTTTGATTCAGCACTACATCTATAAAATTATCTTCCTCAAGAAATTCAATAATCTTTTCTTCTGCATTTGCGCTAGGTTCTGCTGTATTCAAATAACTCTGATAGATTGATTTAATCTCATCTTTCTTTAATGTACTACAATATGAAGCATATTTCAGTGCTTGCCATGTTACATCTCGACCAGAATCATCGAGCTTATTCTCAATGATTACAAGATTTCCACTTTTGTCAATGGCTAGCAGATCCAGACGTTCATAGGTTTCATTAAAGCCACTGAATTCTTTTTGAATAATTAGTAACTTTTCTCCTAATGCTTCAGCATTGCTAGCGATCCACTCTTGAAGATGAGCGCGCTCTTTAAAACCCAATTCTGAAAATGTTTTTTTGCTAATGGATCTAATGGAATTCTCTTGCTTATCAATTAAGAACATAATTGGTTTGTTAAAAACATGTATTTGAAACAGCTGGTGATATGATCTGGCAATTTATGTATTGGGATATTAAAGGTAGCGGATAAAACTTCTTGATCAAGGCCATTTTTAGGGCCTCTTTAAATCACCTAGGCTCCCACGAGCTAACACTTATGTTTATGAAAACTGAGCTTATCTAGGAATTTTACAAAACACGGTAACTTTCTCTTGTATAGCTGTATAGTTTGGGTTTAGTTTTCTTCTATTTAAGGTGATGAAGAATGGCATTGGGAAAAGAGAGCCTTCATAATTTTCTCCCCCATTTCGCGCGGATATGTTTCCCGCTATCCTCGCGCGAAAGTTACTTTCGTGCGTCATACCAATGTCTGAGGGTTCTACGGGTCTACAACTGGAAGTTACTTCCAGAACCGCTCTCAATTGGATATAGTCTTTGGAAGAAACTTCCAATCTAAGTTTATTCCTTGTATTGAAATTCTAATGAACGCACGGAAATAACTTCCGCGCCAGGAGAGGGTATAGTTATTGTCAATTCGGGAAGGACAATAGTTAGTCAAAATCCTTTATCTTAGTATAATGCAGACTGTAAGTTCAAAATAAATATGCCGCACATTTCATCAACATCAATTGACTTCATCGGTGATATTCATGGTCATGCCGAAGAACTGGAAATGCTGCTAGAGCATAAGTTAGGCTACACGAAAACCAATGGATTCTATGAGCATGAAACTCGAAAAGCATTTTTTGTAGGTGATTTCATTGACCGTGGTCCCGATATAAAAAAAGTTTTGGAAGTTATCAGACCCATGATTGACCATGGTGCTGCATACACAGTCATTGGAAATCACGAGTATAATGCGATCTGCTATTGGTCTAACGATGAAGATGGTAAACCCCTAAGAGAGCATACCGATAAGAATAATGGCCAACACAAAAAGACCATAGACTCTTTTTCAAATATCGATCATTTAAAAGATTACGTTGACTGGTTTAAAACCTTACCAATTTATTTCGAAAGCGATCAGTTTAGAGTTATTCACGCACAATGGAAGCAAGAATATGTGGACCATTTGAAAAATAATAGAATAGATAATTTTACTAGTCTCGAATTTTTGATCCAGTCAGCAAATAAACATACCCATGAACATAAAATAATTGAATGCCTGCTGAAAGGGGAAGAAGTGGAAGTTCCTGATGTAGCATTTAAAGATAAGGACGGCAACGAGCGTTTTGCGTACCGTGTAAAGTGGTGGATGAAGGGTAATAACCTATTATGTAACGACTCTCTTTTTGAGTTCCCGGAGGAATCGAAAAGTCACGTGATGCCTATTTCATCTGCCGGTTACGGTGAACATGAAGTTCCGGTATTATTTGGTCATTATTGGCTAAAGAATTCTCAGCCAAAACTACAAAAGCCTAACGTTTGCTGTCTGGATTTTAGCGTGGCGAAAAAAGGAATTCTGGTTGCCTATCGATGGAATGGAGAAAGAGAATTGACAGCGGAAAATTTTAGATACGTTAAGAATGAGATTCAATAGCGAAGCCGCCATCTCGCGCGGATGTTCGTCTACTGGCGCGAAACTTAGTTTCGTGCGCCTATAAAAATGTTTAAAGGATGCAGATACTTTGAATGGAACTTAGTTCCATAACGTATCTTTGAAAGAAGAATTTCTCCTACCGTTATCTATTATGAGCGAAAAATACAAAGTCCGCGATCAAGACCGTCCTTACTTTATCACCTTTGCCGTCACAGAATGGGTTGACGTTTTTACACGGCAGCAATACAAAGAGGTTGTTCTTGATTCGATTCGTTATTGTCAACGCAAGAAAGGGCTTGTGCTTTATGCGTGGTGTTTAATGACCAACCATATCCATTTCATTGTTGGTCGGAGAGGAGCGGAAAAGATTGAAGATATTATTCGGGATTTTAAAAAGTTTACTTCTGTGCATGTGGCTCGTGCGATTGAAAATAATCCTGCCGAAAGTCGAAGGTTATGGATTCTTGATATATTCAGAACAGCTGCGAATGATAGCAAGAAACATCAGAAATATAAATTCTGGCAGAATGAATATCATCCTGTGGAACTCTTTTCAAATGAAATGATAGATCAGAAGTTGGAATATGTTCACGATAACCCCGTAAAAGAAGGAATTGTTGATAAGCCAGAAGATTATCTGTACAGTAGTGCGCGAAATTATGCAGGGATAAAAGGGTTGTTGGAAATAGAGTTTATGGATTGAGCGAGTGCAATGGAAGTAACTTCCATGTTAATTTTTTTCAACTTATTGCGTTTTTTTATAAGCGCACGGAAGTAACTTCCGCGCCAGTTTGGGTTTAATGACCAACCATATCCATTTCATTGTTGGTCGGAGAGGAGCGGAAAAGATTGAAGATATTATTCGGGATTTTAAAAAGTTTACTTCTGTGCATGTGGCTCGTGCGATTGAAAATAATCCTGCCGAAAGTCGAAGGTTATGGATTCTTGATATATTCAGAACAGCTGCGAATGATAGCAAGAAACATCAGAAATATAAATTCTGGCAGAATGAATATCATCCTGTGGAACTCTTTTCAAATGAAATGATAGATCAGAAGTTGGAATATGTTCACGATAACCCCGTAAAAGAAGGAATTGTTGATAAGCCAGAAGATTATCTGTACAGTAGTGCGCGAAATTATGCAGGGATAAAAGGGTTGTTGGAAATAGAGTTTATGGATTGAGCGAGTGCAATGGAAGTAACTTCCATGTTAATTTTTTTCAACTTATTGCGTTTTTTTATAAGCGCACGGAAGTAACTTCCGCGCCAGTTTGGGTCTTTGGCAGTAACTTCCAATCGAAGCGTATTTATTTTATTTGGATTTTTTTGAATGCACAGAAGTACCTTCCGCAGTAGGAAGGGGAGCATTCTGGCTTCGTACGGCCTCATACTTTAAGTGTTACTAAAAATTATTAATTCTTCCATGAATCGATACCTTTGTATAACCTTAGCCCCGATGGTATGCAAAAGCATCTTGGAACATTTCTCTTATTCCTCTCATCCTTTCTTACTATTTCTGCATACGGCCAGGGCTACCTTTGGGGCGTCACTCTTGGCGGTGGTAAAGACAACGCAGGAGTTATTTTTAAAACAAAAGTCGATGGATCAGACTATACCATCGTAAAAGAATTCGAGGTTCAATACCCCGGACAAGACCCCACGTATAATGCGCTCTGTAAAGCATCTGACGGAAAACTTTATGGCGTAACGATGCGTGGTGGAAAATTTGATAGCGGGGTATTGTTTTCATATGATCCCATCACGGGTAACTACTCAAAAAAAGTCGACTTCAAATTCGAAACGTTTGGCTTCAGTCCAACCGGTACGTTAGTAGAAGTGAATGAAAAACTCTATGGAACCACCAGTGGAGGCAGGGGTACAATCTTCAGCTATGACCTTGCTACTGAAATGGTAAGCAAGGAGTTTACGTTTAATCTCCCTATAAATGGAGAACAACCGTATGGTGGGCTGGCGTTGGCAGACAATGGTAAACTATATGGGATGACAGAAGTCGGGGGTATCAATTCTGTGGGCGTTGTCTTTGAATTCGACCCCGCAACACAGGCATTCACGAAGCTTAAAGATTTGATATACGAAACGGGTTGCCTTCCACACGGTGCATTGACTTTTTCCGATGGTTTGCTTTACGGACTCACAAAATCGGGCGGCAACAATGGTGCGGGTGTTTTGTTTACATTGAATCCTGACACAAAAGAGTATTTGAAGAGGGCAGATTTTTCTTACAGTACAACAGGTTCAAAACCTTTTGGATCGGTGGTAAAAGGTGCCAATGGAAAATATTATGGAATGACATCGGATGGCGGTGCTTTTGCCAATGGGATAGCCAATGTTGACGGAACACTATTTGAATACGATCCGGCAACAGATATCCTTGATAAAAAACACGACTTCGCATACTACGGTTTAGGTGGTGATCCATTCGGTAGCCTCATGCTTGCCTCCAACGGCAAGCTCTACGGAATGACCTCGATCGGTGGTTTGGGTGGTAACAGTGGTCAGGTTGGCGTTCTTTTCGAGTATTCAACTGAAGATGGCATGATACCAAAACATTACTTCGATTGGCCTATGGGAGGAACTCCTTATGGTACGCTTACTGAGGTTGATGGAAATCTTTATGGTATGACGTTCATCGGGGGACTTCATTATGATGGCGTTCTTTTTGAATACAACATTGCTGAAGATCGTTATCAAAAGAAATTGGATTTCGGTAACGGCCTGGAAGGCATGACCCCGATGGGAGGCCTCACCTTCGTTGGCGAAAAGCTGTATGGTGTTACGTCTGTCGGTGGTGCGTTTGGAGAAGGGACAATTTTCGAGTATGATACTACTACCCATACTTTCTTGAAGCGTTATGACTTCTCCCTTAAAAATGATAGCGCAAACTATCCTGCCGGAAAATTAACCCTGGGTTCGAATGGTAAGCTGTACGGTTTCCTCGAGCAGAGCATCGTCAATGGCTTTGGCGCGATTTACGAGTTTGACCCTGTAGAAGGAATTGTTGTGAAGAAATTCGACATGGCTGATTTGGGTGGGAGTAGCCCCATCCGTAATCTGGTTTCAAGTAATATTCCCGGAAAACTTTATGGTGTCACCTACTTTGGAGGCTTGAACAATCAGGGGATCTTGTTCGAATTCGATTACCTAAACAACACGTTCACGAAAAAAGTAACGTTCAATCCTGCAGTTGATGGCGGAGAGCCAGTATGCCAGCTTATTGAAGGCCCTGACAACACACTTTATGGATTCACCCGTAAAGGAGGAACGAACAATACAGGTACAATCTATGCGTACAACCCATCAACTGGTGTGTTGACTAAAAAGTTAAATCTGCCAGGCACAGGGATTTATGAAACATTTACCTATGGCGGTGAAAATAAGTTCTATGGATTAGCCCATGGATATCCTAACATCTCCGGATTGATCTTTGAATATAATCTCAGCGACAACGTTTTGAAAAACCTGTACGAGATTGATCCGGAAAATGGCGCGTATCAAAACGGCTTGAATGTAGCGGTGACGCCAGACGGACAAGTCTATGGAATGACTTCTTCAGGAGGTTCATACCAACAAGGCGTGATTTTCAGATTTGATCTCTTGACACAAAGCTATACGGTGACACATCATTTTGATACCGACTCAGGCGGGTTGCCTTCATGGAGTGATCTTCTTTTTGTACCAACAATCGTTACGAATGCAGAAGAAAATGTCATCGGGCGTATTGTAACCTATCCTAATCCATCACA
>ERZ795059.3058-NODE-3058-length-16570-cov-13.691553_pt1 | contig 16570 bp, 14 predicted proteins | sample MGYA00375143_ERZ795059 | MGnify/ENA primary metagenome ERZ795059 (study PRJEB30188, sample SAMN05720168) | activated sludge metagenome | isolation source: Anaerobic digester | place: USA | collected 2015-01-07 ... | reverse complement strand
AACTAGATTCTTTATTAAATTTTATATAACTATTTTTATAATTATTTAAAAATGACATATAAGCTACAAATGATAATAATGGATCAAAAGCACTATTCTTTTGTAAATGATTTATATAAGTTTTAGCGCATTCACTTCTTTTTTGTATCTCATTTAAATCTGCGTTAACAAGAATTTCATTTATTCTTTTTAAAAATTCTTTTGATTTTTCTGTTGCAAATTTAGATGTAATATATTTAAAATCGTTTTTATTTTTTATAAACATGTTATATATTACAATTATTAATGAACTAAATAAGTCAACTTTTTCAGGGTTTTTAACTTTCTCCCATATTAATGGATTTTTACTTTTTAAAAAGACTAAATCATTAACATCAACAGCTATATTATTTTCTTTATTATCTTCTGTAGAATTTACTAAATTACCAGATGTTTTAATTAAATATATTTTTCCTTCTACTAATTCATCTTCATTTAAATTATCTAAGTCATCTAAATTTTTAAATATTATATTTTTTATAGCTAATTTTTTTAAAAAATTTTGAGCTTCTTTTTCATTTCGTTTTTCTATTTCAATAATTATAGAATTTAGCAATTTAAATGTTACAGTATTTGAAACTTTATTTAAATTTTCAATTAATTTATCATTATCTTCTATAGATGAATCTGTTACTTTTTTAATAGCTGTTTTTATATCACTTAAAGCAGTAGATAGATAACTAGATAAATTCATCATACCAATTCCAGATCCAAAAAACATATCTGTAACAAATTTTGTTACTATATTATTTTCTAAAAAATCCCATGTTTTACTAGTAACATCAACACTTTTTGAAATTTTAGACTTTAATGTTCTAAAATGTTCAGATTCTGTCAATTTAATTAATTGTGGAATTTCAATAGAAGATATATTATCAGGTAAATCTTCTGTTAAAGCTTCTATATTTTCTTTTATTTCTTCATTAATTGAATTATCATCTGATAGTATAGAAGAAAAGGTGCTACCAAGCACCTTTTTTTCATTATTTGTTAGTTTTTTTTTATCTTCTAAATGTCTATCTTCGAACTTAAATAATTTGATTTCTTCGCAATTATTAATCATTTCTCTAATCGCTTTTTCTCTATCATCAGAAATTTTTAATATTACGTTAGCGTATTCTTTAACTAATTTGTCAAATAAATTATCAGACCATACTATATCTTTTTTATCTTTCATAATATATAATCCTTTCTAAAAATTTTTAGAAAGAAGTCATCTTAATTTTATCAGCATAAAATACAGCAGAAACTTCTACAGGACCATCGCCTTCTACAGTAAATGTTAAATCTGTGACTTCAGAAGGCCATACTCCGCTCATTTGCGCTTCTGCTTTAAGTGATTCAGCAGCAATATCATAAATTCTTAAAGTAGCAGATTCTTTATATTCACTAGCTAAAGAAATTCTTCCTGATTCATGATCAAAAATTCTTTCTCTCCATCTATATAAATCTTCCCATGCGTTATATTGTGAATCAATACCTACTAAACAAATGATATTAAAAGAATAAGCTCCTGTAGTTCTTCCTGCTAATGACATTGTACCGCTAGCCCAAGGAACAGGTACTGGATTTGTTTTAGGAAGAGTTAATGTAAATGATTTGCACATTAATTGTATTGGCCCTCTAGAACCACCTACAATGAATTCGAAATTGTTATAACGTAATAAATCAGCACCAATAGGTATTGGATGATAACGTTCTCTATTCATAAATTTATTTCACCTCTAAAAAATCTTTTAAAGTAGCAAGGGGTTTTAAAACCCCTTGCTTTTTTAATTTTAATTTAAAATATTAGCTTCTAGCTTCTTGAAGCTCTTCAAAACTAGCTCCAGTTGAAGTAAGTATAAATCTATTAATAATACGTTCAGCTGTTTTTGTAGGCTTAAGCCAAATTTCTCCAACCATAGTATTATTATCTATATCATAAGGAGTTGTTGTAGTTTCATCACAAACAATTTTAAATTCATATAATCCTCTTCTGCGTCTAATATCATCAACAAATGGTTCAACTAGTTGTCTATAAAGAATCCAAGTAATTTCATCATTAGGTTCAAATAGTAAATATTTAACTGCAGTTGCTAAAATCTTCTTCATGTAAAGTAAGAGTCTCATAACATTAACTCTATCAGTTGCAGAAGGTTTTCTTTGGGCTGTTTTTTGCCCATAAACAACAATTCCGTCTCCTACAAAATCGCATATTGGGTTAATGCAATTTGTTTGAGTAGAATATAGATAATCTCTATCATTAAGATTAAGTTGTCTTTCTACTTTTTCTGTAGTAAATAAACGACCTCTATTTAAACCGGCAGGAGCAAACCAAACTTCTGATACTGAGTCGCTATAAGCATAAACACTAACAATTTTAACTGAAGGAGGAACCCATTGTAAAGATTCAGTAAATTGATTATAGATTTGAACCCAAGGATAGTAAATAGCAGCATAACTAGAGTTAATTGAATTTTCATTAGACCATTGTCCATCTCCATTATGCCATTCAACTGCTTGTTGTACAGTTAAATTTTGAAGAGGATCTATAAGAGCAAAGCAATCTCCTCTTTGAACTTCACAAACTTGAATAAGTTTATTAATAACAGTTTTTTCTCCTGGATAATCAGGGCATGCAATTAGGTTAATATCATATGATTCTACATTACTAAATTGTTCTAAAGCTGTAATAGCTGAAGCTTCATTAATATTAGAATCATCTGAATCTCCACCGACTAAAATTAGCTTTGAATTTAATAGGGGCACTGAATCTGAAGAATCATCAATTTCAAATTCTATTAATCTAGAAGAAACTTTACTCATAAAATATCTTGTTGAATTGGGATCTGTAAAATTAATATCTTTCCAATTTTCTTCTGGTACTTGATTAATAGTTTGATTAGGATTCCAAACTTTTACTCCATATCCATAGTACGGATCTTTATAGAATTCAACAGTTGTATTATCATAAATTGAACCTTCATATAAAGATTTTACTTTTCCAAAAACTGATAACCAATTAACTCTAACTGATTCGCCAGGATTAATTGTAAAAGCATGATTAAAATCAATATATCCAGTGTCGTAATCTATAGAACCGTTTCCATTCGTTCCAGTAATAAAACCTTCACCATCATCTGTAAATGTTCTTTCTCCAACTTTAATTATAATGCTATTTTTTAAAACTGGAACCATAGATAATTGCGCAGATATATTACCAGGAGCAGTTTCAGAAACAGCATCAAAAATAGAAGTATTAAATTTAGCTAAATAATTAGCTTTAATAACATTTCCAGTTTTTGGAGGAACGATTAAAGAAAAAGAAATATCTCCAGTAGTGTAATTAACAGAATTTGTAGAAATAACTAAATCATCATCTATAAATCTACCATTTCCATTATCAGTGCAAATTGTTGTACTTATTCCACCACTTGTTAAAACAATTTCAACAGTTTCAGGTAAAATAACAGAATTTAAAGTTCCAATAAAAGCAGTCTTTAAAGAATCGCCTGTTCCTACTGAACCTAACAATTTTGTTTTAGCTGTTCTGTTAGTGTATGTTGATGTAACGATAATTGATTCAGGAGCTGTATCAATAAATGAAATTAATACTGTACCACTACTAGTATCAATAGTAACAGTTCCAACTTGCACTAATGAAGAATCTAGCAATTCTCCTGTAATTTCATCTACTATTAAATTTGTAGTATCATCGCTAACCATCGTGTAAACGTTTGTTCCAGCTTGTACAACTAATCTGAGGCTGTCATTATTTAAAATGTTTCCGTATGTTAGCATTCCTGAAAAATTATCAGTACCAAATACTGCTTCAAAATCGTTAGAATGGTTTTCAGATACCCTATTTGTGTCTTTTGTATTATAAACTATTGAAATAGTATCATTAGCTTGAACGCTATTTAATGTAAATCTATATTCTCCAGTATCATAATCTATAAAATTAGAAAAATTTGATACTGATAAATTTGTATAAGGAGAAAAATTTCCAGCTTCATCGTCTGTAATTACGATTTTGTTTTCTGGAGATAGCGGGTCATAAATTACAATTTCCACAGTACCAGGAACAGGAATATAATTTAAAGTTCCGTTAAAAATATAATCTCCTCTTGATGTAGCTGTTCCAATAACTTCATCACTTACTTCTAATGCTTTTGGAATAGTTACTTCAGCTTTTTTAGCATCTGAACCTATTAATCTACTAAACCATAAAGCAGAACCAAATTCTAAATAACTAATAGCTGCTAATGAGCTATAATCTGTTTTTCTAGGAACTCCAAATGTATCAATAAACTGTCTAATGCTGCTTATAAAAGTTGGCTCTGTAGGTCCTTTTTCTGCTTTACCAACTAATGCTAATATTGTCTTAGACAGCCTAGGAGCATATAAAGAAAAATCTAATATTTCAAAATATACACCGGGGCTAGCATGAATTGCCATACGTAAAACACCTCTTCATAAAAAAAATATCTCAAAAATTTAATTACTTCTTTTTTAAATTTTAAATTTTAGTCATTATTTAATCTACAATTGTTATTTTAGTTTCAAGTAATTCATTATCATAAATATTTTCTTTTACTTGTAGAACAGTAGCAGTATTTCTTATAGCTTTAAACAATTTTATATTTAATATAAAACTTCCATCGCCCATAAATATTCTTTCAGTTGTATCATCTATTTGATCATATGTAGTAGAATCATTAATGCTAACATCTGAAATATAATTGTTTGTTTCTATAGTATGATTTGATATATCAATAAAAGCTTTTATAGAATGTTTTTGATATAATTTAAAAGCTATTTGTTCTAAAATTGAATTATGTATTTCTCTAAATAAACTAAAAAAAGCTATTTTATAATTAAGACCATAATATAATACTTCTATACCTTCGTGAATTTTTCCATTTTCATTTAAATTTAAAATCATCGGTCTTGTTATTGCGTTTTTTATTAATGGAGTAGCTGAAACTGGGGTAATACTTGATCTTGTTATAACTATTAAAGGTAATATTGCAGTTCTATTTTCAAGATCTTTATCAAGTTTATAACCATTAGATGAAGGTATAGAAAATTGTATTTGAGGTGTTCTTAAATCAACACCATCATGTATTTCTATATCTTTAAAATATTCTATTACTGCTTCATCATAATATCTTAAAACTGAATTAAACATTAATTAATCACATAACCTTTAATAATAATAATTTATTCCTCACTAGTAAACTTATTAATATTTTCTACAATTTGTACTGCTGCAATTTCAGAAACGAGAATACCTATCATTTCAATGATTTCACCTTGTTTTTTCTTTTCATGAACAACAATAAATTCATCAGATGTGCTTTTCTTGCTTTCAACCCATTGATTATAAAGCTTAAAACACTGATCTTCATACATTGAAACTACAATACTTTTTCCGCTTTTTAGTGTAAAAACAGTTTTTAAAATTCTAGATTTACTCATTTTCCATTAACCTCTGTTCATCATTTAGCATTTTTTTATAATTTTTAATGTGATATTTTATTAATTCATCTGCTAGATTTAAATTACCAGTATGCAAATTTTTTAAAATGTCTGGATATTTTTCAATTGTTTGTTCAGGATTAGCGTGTATTTGCTTATGCGTGTCTTTAGATAAAGGAACACATGGTATGCATTTAGATAAATGTAAATCTGTTAAAATAATGCAAATTATAAAGCTATTAAAAGGTAAATTGTCTTTTGAAAAATAATCTAGAATAAATTCTACCCAATCCCATAATGTTATATTGTAATGGTGCAATTCAATATCAACGCCATCTAAAATTTTTGATAAACCTGTTCCAGCGCATGTATCTCTATTATATAAATTTATCCAAATATCATATTCAATGCTTTTTCTAAATTGTCTAATAATATTCTTTATAAAATCTTTATATTCTTCTTCATCATAATACGTATAAGTAATATTTGAAAGCATTTATTTTTTAACCTACTGTTATGAAAGTTTGAGCAAATTTCTTTCTTGATTTTAATTCTTCCATTAAAGCTTTTTCCCATTCAACAGATTCTGCATATATACTAGAACCTGAAGTGCTTAAAGTTCCTACTGGCAAAGTGACTCCATCGTATTTTCTTCTAATTTGACCTATAATTTTTCCAGTGGTAGCAGTGCAATAATCTGTTAGCCAACGTATTTCAAATTCACTTAAAGATCCTAAATCTTTATCATGATTCACTGTTATACAAAAACAAAAAACTGTTTCTGTATAAGGTATTGGAGTTAATTCGACAACATTGGGTTCTACTAATTCTGCTATAGGTTGTACTCCAAACATTCTTTTAGCTACATCATAAGCAGAATATAATGAGACAAAATTTGTTAATACTTCTGGATTATGTGTTGCAGAAAAAGACATAGGAATACCAAGTAAAGATTGAATTGGTAATCCTAAACCTATTAAATATTCTGTAGACACATAAACGTCTAAAACAGAATTAATTCTTTCATATTCATAAATAGTATATCTTCCTAAATTTGGTTGAACAGATTTAAATATTCTATCTATTTTTGCAGCGTATGTATTTAATTGCTGTACAGCTTTAATTATTACATTCTGAAAAGTTTCATCAGGAAGCTCTACGACAATCGAAGGTTTGCCATAGAAAGAATAAACTCTATTTTTTAATTCTTCAAAATCATCAGGATCTAGATCTACTACATCTCTTGCATTTTTAAATAATCTTCCCATATTTATAAACCGCCTTTTTTAAAAATGCAATTACTTTGTTTTATTTAATCTTTTTTTACTTGTTTTTTTAGTATTTGTTTTTACAATTTCTGGTTTAGTTTCTTCTGCTTCTACAAAAATTTCTTGTTTTACTTCTTCTACTTGTTTTACTTCTTCTACTTGTTTTACTTCTTCTACTTGTTTTACTTGTTTTACTTCTTCTTCAGCTTTTATTATTTCAGATTTAGCTTCAATTTTTACTTCTTCTTTTTTAACTTCAAATTTAGGTTTTTCTTTTATGTCTCTTTTTATTTCTTCTTTTTCTACAAGTATAATAATTTTACTTTGTGTCTTTAAAAATTCAATATCATTAATAGAAAATTTTATTTCATTTGAGTCATATATATTATTTCCATTTATTGCAACACCATTATGTATAAAATTCTTCATTGCCATAAATTTCATTATTATCACACTCCAAAAAATGCTTTATAAATATTTCCAACTGATGTATTTTTTTCAGAACTACTACTATTATTATTAACTTTTTCTTTTTGTAAATTTTCTTCTTCTAATTCTTCTAAATCATCTGCTAATTTAAATACATCAATATTTTGCCATATATTACTTCTAGAATTATTTTTCATAAATTTTAGCATTTCTATTTCATCTATTTTATTTTCTTTAATATTAAAAATAGATGAAACATTTTTTAATAACATAGTTTTACTTTTAGTCCAACAATACAATGCATGTGACCAAGCAAAAACTAAGTCGTCTTTTATGCCTTCAGCTCTACCATGTTCATCTACCACAAAACCTAACATCTGATGTAATAATCTTTCAGATTTTATAATACCAAATTTTTTAACTGCAGATTCTTTTTTATTTTCCATTATTGATTGAAATTTTTGTTTTGCTGAAGTTTTTTCATCTTCTTCAGACATCATTGTATCTAAAGCTTCAGTGTATTTGTCTAATAATATATTGTACATATTAGCTAATATTACATCTCTTGAAATTCCTGTAACTAATGTACCAATATTAGATTTAAATGATGGATTATCACCGTAACTTAAATTAAGTTCATTTTTACTAATATCTCTATATAAATTTATTGAAAACCCAGCAGTTTTGTCTAATATTTTATCAATTAAAACTTTTCCAACTGCATTTCTTTCTATATTAACTAAACAATTGTTGTACATTTTAGATAAATCTATTATAACATTAGCGAATTCGTCTGGTTTTATAGTGTTAGATTCGTATTCTGCTACTTGCTCTAATGATCTTGCGTTTAAAATTTGCATGACACTTGAGTCTTTTCTGTCTCCATAAGCGACGTCAACACCAGCTACATAAACTTCTCCTTCTTCAGGTTTATTAAATATCCATAATTTATCATCATATGTTTTTTGTAATGGCTCTATAACTCCAATAGTATCTAATATTTGACCTGGTATAAAAGTATTTCCAGAAGAAACAAATGATAATTCAAGTTCAGCTGCTATAGATCTATAATTCCAATTAAGCTGAGAACATTGATCTAAATACCAATCATTATCGTATTCATTTACTTGTGACCAATGTATTTTTAATGGAACATATTTATTATTTTTATAAATAGCTCCTTGATACATTTCGTAATACCATTTACCAGTACCAGAAATTCCATTTGGCGTGCTAATAACTATTATTCCATAAGGTTTTCCTTTAGATGATTTAAAAGCTCTAGATAATGTTGGATAAGCAGCTTGATAAACATCTTCTACTCTATCAATAAAAGCGGCTTCATCTATAACTAATAAGTTAATAGATTCTCCTAAACTTGAATTTCTTGTAGCTGGTATAGCAACTATTTTAGAACCATTAGAAAATATAAGAGTTTGTCTATTGTCTACATCTAATGGCAATTTCCATTCATTATTAGGCAAGTTTTCATACATTTGTCTAATTTTATATAAAAATGACGCTGCATTTCTTTGACCAGTTGAAAGAATTAATACATTAAAATTCGCATAATGCATAGCTGACCACAAACATAAAGCTTGCGTTAAAGTAGAAAGACCAACTTGTCTAGATTTAAGTGTAATTATAAAATGTTTAGCTAAAAATAGTTTTATAATTTTTTCTTGAAAATCATATAATTTAAATGGAAGTATTCCATGGGCTGGATGCTGTATTTTTACACTATTTTTTATCCAGTTAATTGGATCTTTTCTATTTTGTATTAAAACTTTTAATAATTCATTACTATTATCATTTAAAGACATTTTATTTTGCATTCAAATTCCTTTCAAAAATTTTACTTGACATAAAGTTAATTTTATATTAATTTATAAAATTAATTTTATTGCGATTGGAGTTTTAAAATGACAGACATCGAAGAATATGGTAAAAGTTTTTTTAAATGGAATTTTTCTGAAGATGATTGGCTTATTGATATTATTTTTAAAAACAGAAATATACGACACCAATTATTCATTGTAAAAAATTATAATATGAACATTTTAAATGAAATAATTTTTGAATTATTAAACACAATACAAAAATATAGAACAGAATTAGAATTAAATTGTCAAGCTTTTACAGACAAGAAAAAATATTTAAACTTGTTTAAAAATAATAATAAGATACAAATCACTTTAGAAGAAGAATATTTATTAAAAGAATTAATAGAGCAATATAAATTATATGAAGCAATTGGTTGGTTTCATATAGGAAAAAATACAAAAATCGTTAAATATTCCGTTTTAAAAAAGAAAGAAATTTTAGAAAAAATATATCCAATTGTAAATTTAAGTATAAGAAAAGTAATAGGCGCTAAAGTTATTAGTCCCTACAAAATAGAATTTGAAGAAGCTGTTAATAACGCTTGGACAGCTATTATAAAATATTTACCGAAAATAGATACATCAAGAGTTATGTTTAGCATTTTTATAGGTATAGCTCACCGCTCTGCTATTTATTATAATGCTACTGGCTTAAAAAATAAGTATATTTCAGTAAATAGCACAGATCTTAATTTTTTAAACAATGACGTAAATGATTTAACAGAAGAAGAATTTTTTAATACTGTTTTAAATAATCAAAATTTAGATGATATTGAAGACGAAATTCTTACTATAATAGAAGCAGAAAATATAGATGAAAATAAAATACAATATTGTGATAATAGTTATATTGGAGAAATAGACGAAGATATAAAAGAAATATTAGATGATATAGGTGAATCTAGTAGTATTTTACAATATATACAAGAATCTATATTAGCTTATTCTTATACAGTTTTATCTGGAAAAATAAAAAAAATTTGCTTAGAAAAAATTTATGCAGAATTTTTTAATGATTTAATAAATTCAAAAATACCAGAAAAAGTAATATTAAAACACACTCCTGTCATAATAGAAATAATGAATGCTGCTAGCATTAATTTGGATAACGCCGATACAGAAGAAAATAATTCTAAATTATATAAATTGCTAAAAGATTGGATAAAAGAAAAAATAGCAATTAAATTAAAACAAATACATGCTTCTCCTGAAAGTATTAATGCTAGAGTATTAGAAATAACAGCTAGAGAAAATAATATGATCCATTATTTAAAAGATCATAAGCATGAACTTTTAAAAAAATTTGTTGAATTTAAAAATGTAGCAGTTAAATTAACATAAAAAAGGATTGCTAAACTTATGGGATTTTATAGACATGAAAAAGAAAAGCTTTTTATTGAAAAAGTTTTTAAAAGATTAGATGATAAATATAATGGAAATATAAATTTTTATAAACAAGCTGAAAAAGATGTTAAAGAACAAGAATTTTTAGTGTCTAAATTAAAAAAAGCTAGTTTATTTGCGCATAATATAGAAGAAAAAGATAGTAATAAACATATTATTTTTAATTTAAAACACAAAAAAATATATGAATCATATTCAAATAAAGAATTAAATCCTATATTGTCTTATAGTTTAGATTTTTTATCTACTAGAAAAATATTACCTTTTACTTTTAATGAACTTACAACAAAAACTTATTATAAAGAATATTCAAAAGCTAAAAATTTTGACGAAAAAGCTAAATTATCTAGAATTTTACAGTGGGTTTCTTTAAGAAGTCAATGGAACATTCAATTGCAAAATTGCACTTTAGATAAAAAGAATGGAATTTTAACATATACTACTCAAGTTAAAGAACCTAATGTTGGTAATTTTATGCAAAATATTACGATTTTATTAGATAAAAATAAAAAAATTGATATAAATGGTTATGATACAGCACAATATGTTAAAGACGCAGCATTAGATTTTAATATGCTTTATAAATATTTTATTTTATTGGGTGGAAATGAAATTTATACTCGTTGTAATTGTCATGAATTTAATAGAAAATATTCTAAAAAATACGGAATGTCTAATTATATATGTAGTCATTTAATGTTTTCTTTAACACAATTACCGTATTATGTCTATTATCTATTAGGAAATAGCGGTGATTAATATGAAACAAAATGTAGTTTTAGCAGCTAAAATAGATTATTTAACTAAGTATGCTAATAGACAATTTAATGAAAATAAAGGTTTAAAACTAAATTCAAAAGATTGGCAATCTTTTATAAGAGTAAAAAATAAAGATTTTTATTCTTTTTTAAGAAATGGAACTATAGTTTTTAGTACAGTATCTGCAATATCTGGTAAAACTTATCAGCAACCAATTAAATTAAAAAATTTTAAAAGAGTTGAAACTCTTTTATTTTTGTTGTTTTTATGCAAAATAACAGATAATCAAATTTCTGATTTCATAAAAGTTTATTTAACAAATGAAGACGTTAGAGTAAGATGCACATGTCAGGCGTTTAGTAAATATGGACCTCATTATAATTTAACTCAAATTGATTCTATTTATGGACCAGGAGAAAATAGACCTCCAGTAGTTAGAGATAAACAGTTTAAAAATTTAGTTTGTAAACATTTATGGTTAGTTTTAAATGATTATACTAGACATATTAATATGTTTTCAACTAGTTTAATTCCTTATTATAAAAGATATTTTGGAGTTCAATCTCCGAAAGGCGCTGAAAGACTTAAAAAGCAATTAGGGAAAAAAGAATTAATAAAACTTATTGAACAAGCTTTTAAAGAATTAAAAAAGTTAAATATAAATGAATTAGATTATATGTTTAAAAATTTAACTAAAAATACAATAAATGAATTAAATTCTTTTGTAACAACACCAATAGAAAAACCTGAAGAACAAAAAACAAAAGAAGAACAAAACATTCCTGTAAATGAAGAAAAAGAAAATTTTGAAGAAGAAGATATAAATGAAATGTTAGATAATGTTGGAGCATTAAGTTCAAAAAGAAATTCTAAAGAAAGAAAAATTTTAGGTGCGAAAAAAAATAATGATTTCCACAGCAATACAAGATAATAGTGTTTTAAATAAAAAAACAACTTTATTTGAAGCTATTAATAATGAAGAAAAACTTGAAAAATATATTAATGATTTAGAATTAGATATATCAGCTTCAGAAAAAGTTGATATAACTATTTCTATGCTTGTAGAAAATTTATTAAATTCTTTTTCTAATTTTACAGACAGAAGACATCTAAAAGCTTCAAATATAGAAGCATTAACAAATTTGTTAAAACTTCAAGCTGATTTACCTCAGCAAAGAGTTAAAGCTAAAAAGGCTGCTTTAGATATATTGACCAAAAAAAGAGAATTAGAAATAAAAAATACAGCTGCTAATGCAGTAAATAATATAGCAGTAAATAGCGGAGAATTATTAAAAGCTATATTTTTAAAATTAGATCAGCAAAATATACATCCAGCATTAGAAGAAAATGAAATTCTTGAAGCAGAATGTTCTGAAATTATTGAAAAGCCTAAAATGTTAGAAGAATCTGCTGAAAGCAGTAAAGAAGAAAAATCTATATTAGAACTGCAAACCATGTTAGATTCTGAAGACATAGGGGAGGATATTGATGGCTAAAGCAATATTAGGTGAAATTGGAGATAAATTAGACAATTTACTTAAACAATATACAAGAATTAAAAATAAAAGCGAATTTTATGATCCTACAAATAAAAAGCTAGATTTAACACAATTAATACCAGCTAAAGAATTTTCTAGACTATTAGAAAGCGTTTCTGGGGCTAATTTTGGTAACGCTTCTAATTTATTTGAAAGATTTTTTGATATATCAGTTGGAAGATTTAGTAGATATACAGATTATGAACAGCTTGTTTATAGAATACCAGAAGCTGCACAAGCTCTTCAAATTTATGTTGATAGCATTTTAGCTCCAAATGCAAGTGAAAAAGAAAATGGAATAAATTATGATTTTGGTTATGGTGATGAACATCATTTCGAAACAGCTAAAATTTTAATACAAAATATATTTCAAAGAACTAATTTTTTCAATGTATTGCCCCAAATTATATATACGGCTTTATTATATGGAGACTGTTTTGTAGAATTAGATGAAACATATTCAGGCATACGTTATATTTTACATACCCCTAAAAAAGCTTCTATAGTTCATGACACTGTTACAGATATTGAATTGGGATTAGTTATTCAAATGCCCGATTCTAAATCTAAAACTTTAGAAATGCTAAGTAAATCTTTTCCTTCTTTGAGAGTTAATCTTCCTAAAACAGCTATTTCAGTTTTATCTGATAAAAAATTATTAACAGATAAAAAAAATTCTTTAGAAATAGAATTTGCAAAAAAACAAATTGAAGAATTAGTAGGAGATTTATTACAAACAGAAGGATCAAATTTTAAATATTTAGCTCCACATAAATATGTAAAATTTTCTATTTATTATAATAATATGTATTATCCTTATGGAACGTCTATCTTTGATCCCATTCGTTCTGTTGCAAAGCAACTTTTATTAATTGAATCTGCATTGGCAATTTATAGGGCTACAAGAACACCAATTAGAACTTTATGGAATGTAGAAGTTGGATCTACGCCTGATGATCAAATTCCAAGATTAATTAATGGAATTATGAATAGAGTCAGAAGACAAAAAGTTGTTGATTCTGAAGTTGGTGGTTCTATAGATTCTATACCAGAAATGATGTCATTAGAAGAAGATATATGGAGTCCTACAATATCAGGAACGCCTCTTCTTAAAGCTGAAAATATTCCTTCTGGTGATACTACTCCATACGTAAATGATGCTGAATATTTTAAAAAGAAATTGATTTCTGGTTTAGGTATACCTCCAGCTTATTTAGCTGAAGAACAAGGCGCTAGCACTAGAGCGCTTTTAACATTAGAAGATGTTAGATTTAGTAGAACAGTCAAAAAATATCAGGGTGATATTAATAACGGTTTAAATGATTTAATAAATAGCTGTTTTATTTTATTAAATCAATCTCATTTAACAAATGCTGTAAATATAAGTTTACCAAATCCAAGTTCAATTGAAGATAATTTAAGAATTGATAATATTGCAAAAAGAATTGATATAGGTAGAAGCCTTTCAGAAAATTATCCTAATATACCTAAAAGTTGGATTCTTAGTAATATTGTAGGATTTACTGAAGATGAAATTGAAGAAATGAGAGAATATGTTGAATATCAGAAAAACGATGATTTATTTGTTGAACAAATTCCTGGTAAAATGGATGCTTCTAGTTCTATAAGTAGCGCTTCTGCTGGTGGAGGTTCTTTTGGCGCAGATGAATTTTCAAGCGATTTAGAATCTGGAATGGATTTTAATGAAGAAGGCATGGAAGAAGGAAATGAAGAAGAATTAGAAAGCCCATTAGGTGAAATAGATTTAGGAAATGTTGCTGAAGAAGTTGAAATGCCAGAAGAAATAGATGAAAATCTATAATATTAAAATTATTTAAAATCATTAAAAAAAGAAAGTTAAATTTAGAATTTTTTGAATGTATTTTTTTGGGAGGTTACTTTAAATGATTAAAGAATTAATTAAGAATGATATCAAGAGTATGCTTGATAGAATTTCTAATTCTATAACAGTTGAAGATGCAGACATAAATAAAGATGAAATGATAAATAGTATTAATAAACAAATTGAAGATTTGGGATTAATTGATTTATTTGTTACTAGAGAATATTTAAAAGATCAACTAGCAGAAGTAGAAAAAAACGAAGTTGTAATGGGTGAAGATGAAGAAGATTCAGTAGTCAGTTCAGATTTTGAAGAAGTTTCTGAATACGAAGATCCAGAAGATCCTTCAAAGAAATTTGCAGTAGTAAAAGATAAAGATGGAAAATTGCACGCAGTTGATCCAATAGAAAGTTCAACTGTTTTAGCTGCTGATGAAGATGAAGATGAAGAACCAACAGATATTGATTCAGAAGATCCTTTTGAAAATGTAACTGAAGAAGAAACAACTGAAAGCGATGAAAATTATGAAGAAGAATCTCCTGAAAAAGAATCTGCTGAAGAAGTTGAAGAAGAAAATAATGAAAATATGTTAGAAAAAATTAATGAAGTCATTAATAAAGCTAATGAAGATAAAACTAAATTAACAGAATTAATTGATAGTTATATTAATACTATTTCAGATTTCCAAAAAATTTCTCAATATGTTGAAAAACAAGTTGAAATTGAAGAAAACATAAAAGAAAAAATTGATGAAATACAAGCTTTAGAAGTAGATAATCCTGACGTTATGGATGAAGTAAATCTTAAAATGAAAGAATTAGAAGATTTTCTAGCAAAAGAAGAAAATGATATTTCTAATTTATTAAATCAAAATGAAGATTCTGAAAATGTTCCTGTAGAAAACTTTGAAAATAATACAGAAGATAAAGCTGAAGAAATAGTTTCTAGTTTAATTTCTGATGATGAATCAATTATTGAAGAAGAAACAGAAGAAACAGAAGAAGCAATTGAAGATGAAGAAATTAAACATGCTGACGATGAAATTTCAGTAGAAACTGAAGATGAAGTTTTAGATGATGAAGAAATTTCTGAAATGCCAATTAAAGAATATTCTGATGAAGAAGAACTTGAATTAGAATCTGAAACTGAAGATGTAATAGAACCTGAAAATAATAATCTAGATTTAGATACAGTTAAAGAAAGTTTAGATGAATTAATTGATTCTATTATGTCAATTTCAGTAGATGATGAAGAAGAATTACAAGACGAAATAGATGAATTAAAAGATGAATTTATGGATAATTTAAAAGGTTCTTCAGAAGATGAAGAATTTCTAGAAGATGAAGAAATTGAAGAAATTCCTGAAGAATCTGAAAAATTAGTAGAAGATGCTGAAGAAGAACTAGAAGAAGATGAAGAAGAACTAGAAGAAGAACTAGAAGAAGAACTAGAAGAAGAAACTGAAAAAACAGCGTTACAATCTTCTCAAGTTTTTGATACTGAAGAAAAAAAATTTGACACAGAAGAAGAAAAAGCTAATGGTGTTTTAGATAATGCAAATAAAGATGCAATTGGACTTAAAACAAAATCACAAGTTTCTAAAACTAGTTTTGAAGAAGATTTAGCTATTGTGACAGAAGAAGTTAAAGAAGACCTTAAAGAAGTTAAAAAAGAATTTAAAGGCGTAGCTGCTAACAGCAAAAAAACTAAAAAAAGTAAGAAAGCGTAGTTGATAAATATGTTAGCCAGTAAATATTTAATTAGATCAATGGTTAACCCAAACATGGAATATACCATTGTCTCAGATGTAAAAGCTAGTTATGGTAGTAAGGTAAAAGCGGAAGCAGTCTTTCAAAAATGTGATGATGCTAACGCCAATGGAATGCGCTTTCCTAAAAGAGTTTTATATAGAGCTGTTGAAGATATACAAAATGAAGTAAAAAG
>ERZ795059.3055-NODE-3055-length-16571-cov-9.891923_pt1 | contig 16571 bp, 14 predicted proteins | sample MGYA00375143_ERZ795059 | MGnify/ENA primary metagenome ERZ795059 (study PRJEB30188, sample SAMN05720168) | activated sludge metagenome | isolation source: Anaerobic digester | place: USA | collected 2015-01-07 ... | reverse complement strand
AGTAATCCCTCTTTCTCCCCTGTCTTTTAATGCACTTTATCCAAACAATCATATTTTCAGATACTCTCTCACATTCCGGTACCTCATATTCTCAATTTCCTCCCTGCCTGTATAACATGACAGGTCGCTGTAAACATTTTTATATTTCTTCATATAACCCACTATGGTCTTTGCCCATTTAAAATCCGGGTCATAGCTCCCCAGATGGGCAAAATCGATCCGCAGACCTTTTTTCAGTGCCGGTTCAAAATGTACGGGATTTCCATAGTCGTTATATTTCCATACACCCGAGCCATCGAGACTGAAAGAGGCTGAAGGGAATCCGCTCATACCGCAATGTGTTGTAACAGGAAGATCCCTTTCAATACAAATTTCAAATATATCCTGAACAGGTTTGGATGCAGGATGATAACCAAGTCGCGGATACAGTCTTATTCCATAGAACGGTACATTTTTATTTACAAGATCCTCGTTTGAGATTGCATCCTTTATCCCTGGCCGCCGGGGATCGACAGCCAGAAAGGGATAAACAGGTTCACCTTCCAGAACCAGATTTTTTAACCTTTCAAGATGGAAGAGAAATCCGCTTGTAATTTTGAGTTTTCCGTAAAGATCGCTTCGAATTTTAACTTTATATCCCCTGTCTTCATTACAATCTTCTATACATTTGTCCAGATCCTTTTCAATCTCATCAAAATCGGCACTGGTACTGTGCCTCTCCTTCAGTTTCTCAACAAACCTGCCGGTCTCATTCCGGAACTCCTCTTCAAACTTTTCCTCATCCAGACTGAATGTTCTGAAACCTGCATACCGTTTTACCGGGATGGCGAAAGTACTCTCCGTTACCGGTGGTGCAAAAAAGTAATAAATATCCATCATAAGCGGGATGGCGCCGGCATTTATACCCCAGGCCTCCCTGATTTTTTTCTGCAGGTAACCCAGGTTGCCTTTTTCACTTCTCACAGTGGAAGTGAACAATTCAAGTATCCTGAAAAGCTTCTTTCTGAAATCCGAATCGGATCTCTCTTTTTCCTCGAGGGTCCTGAAAGACGGTTTTACTTCTTCAGGATAACGTCCAGTCATCCTGTCAAAGAGCTATGCCCTGATTTCCCTCAGGGCATAGCTCAAATTGAAAATATGGCAATGAGCATCAATGCCTTCAATATTATTCATAAGAAGAATTAAGAATTACTGATTTTCGGGAACGAATGAATTAAGTGAAGTTTTTGCCATCTCGGCATACTTCTTTGCCTCTTCGGGCATTCCCATCCGTGAAAGATATCCGCTTAATGCAATACAATCTTCACTGAAGAAGAAAGGATCCTGATCCAGAAGCCGCTCATAAAGGTCCTTTGCCTTATCTATCTGTCCTTCCCTGAGAGCATTTTTAATATGTGCCAGTTCCACATAATCATATTCCATTATAAACTGATCTCCGGGTTTACGGTTCAGAAACTCGGGATAATTGCATACTCTCTGGTATTCCCTCGCCCTGTCGATCACCACGGGTATTGATGCATTGCCATCATCATCGATATGGGTAAGGAAGAGGTCGGTATAAATGCTCAGACCTTTTGAAACAAAGACCAGCCATTTGCTGTTTGGCGACCATGCGTGCCATGAATTAAGTGAATACATATTGCAATCCAGCATCCTGGCTTTCCCTCCTTTTGCTGGAGCGATATATAGCCTGCTGTCTGGCATCAGAAGCATATAGTTTTCGGCCTGGCACCAGACAATCCATTTGCCATCGGGAGAGACAGCCGGAAAGTAATTGCTCTTACCGTTACCTGAAGCTCCTTTTACGGGCTCTGCAACACCACCCTTTCCGTCATTGAAAGGGATCCTGTAAAGGTCATATTTAAACGGGATTTCCCTCTTTTCGAACTTATCCAGCATTTCAGGATCTTCCACGGTAAGCTTGAACAGATTATCCTCTCTTGGCAGGGCCGGTGCCCTGGAAAAAATGATTTCCTTCCCGTCAGGTGTCCAGAATGCGTTGCTCTGTACATAATCATCAAGATTGGCCCCTGGAAGTTCCTGCAATGTATTTAACTTACGGTCATAAACAGCAAGGCTGCCGTTCACCGGAAAGAAAAGCAGAGAATATGCAAAGCTCTCAGGTCTGTTCAATGACGGATTCTTTGTTACAATACGGTCTTTAACCGTTGTTACAATAAATCTTCCGTCGGGAGAAATTTTTGAAAAAAGTCCGAAAGTGCTGCGCTTTTCAATTTTCGACCACGACATATATACCTCCTGATCGAACAAAAGTGTATCATTTATATCAGAGATAAAAAAGCCGCCCTTATCCCTGCGGCCCGCATCAAGATCGAGCCCGATCGTTTTTCCGTCGGAACTGAATGAATGACAATTACCACAAACGGGAAATCCTTTCATCGCTATATGAGGAGGACTATCGCTACCGACATCCACCAGGATATAATTCATAAGATCGAGTTGCTTTTCAGCAATCTCAAAAGGTATAGGCATCTGACGGAACAGAATGGGAGCGCCGACACTATCCCTGCTTATCCTGAACGTAATCCTGTCCGCGATTTTTTTATTTCCCGGTTTATTGACCCGGAAATGAATCTTTGAATCTCCGGACATCAGTTTCAGACTATCCCACAGGGACTTCGCCGGGGTCCATGTGGTAAGTCTTGTATAATCTTTTGTTGTAAATTTATTTTCCGCTGTCGTCAGAGTTATTTCCCATTCACCTTCATAATCCGATTCGTTTACCCATTCAAAGGAGGGAGCAGGGAATTCCGGGGGAAAGAGGGCATTGTTAAACGGATACCTTACTGACAAGAGATCTGATGAATCTTTCTTTTTTAAGAAGATAAGTATTATTGCTGCCACAACAGCAATAATGACAACAAGTATTACAACTTTAAGCCTTTTCATCAAAAGCCTAAATTAGCAAAATTTAAGATATTTCCTTTTCAGGCTTTAAATTTCCCGGTATCGACCCATTCATTCTTAAGGAGTGACCACCAGTCGACAGCCAGTCCGTTCAGAACATAATCATAAGGCAGCCATCCGTATCCTGCCTCTCCCCAGTCCTTCCCCCATGAATTGCGTATCAGAAAAGCACCCGGCTTTGAGTTTTTGATTACCATTTTATCGTCATATCCGGCAGCAACGACTGCATGGCCGCCGAGGATCTTGTCTCCGGTACCCGGGAATGGTATCTGCCCTGTCTTCTCAGCTTCATCAATACAGCTGTAAACAGTGAATCCGAACATTGAGGGCAGGTCGCCTTTAAGATTTGTCTTTATCCTTTCCAGCAGGTCTTTCTTTTTAGTCTCAGGAGGATCAAGCCTGTAATAAGTGATGGATTTATAGTTCTGTGCAAAAGAATAACAGAATGCTGTCGGTTCTTTATCGAAATCGTCTATCTTATATGGCCAGTATTCTTCCGGCGGTACACCAAAGAGAACCATAGCCCCAATTGTATTTCTGAGGTATGCTCCGTTATCACCCGTTTCATGCATGAGGTTCCGTGTTACCTTATACAGGAACAGTCGGGATGCATCAATATATTTCTGGTAAGCCCGCCTTTCGAAATATTCGACAAGCGCAACACCTGCATTAGCCGTACATGATCCCAGTGATCCCTGATTTTCTACTGGTGAGAACCATTCCCTAAGGTCGACTTTCTGAGGTAATTTAACTTTTACCGGTTTATCAACACCGACCTTTACAAGCATTTCCTTAACAGACTCAGTCTGACCGGCCTGTTTAAGCTTTTCGGGAACAACGTCATTATTTACCGTAAGATCCCTGAAATCGGGATAGTCAGGCAACCATCCCATACCAAATTTACTGGATATCCCATTCATGTTTAAACAAGATTTAATTGATTGAAAATTATTTTATGACTTCCACTCTGTCATCAGACCATCTATTGCACCGGTAACTGATCGGGCATTTTTGCTGATAATGGCAGCTCCGAGAGTAACAATTGCGGCTGCTATATTTATACCTTTCTGGATATTTTTTATTGAGTTGATATTATCTTTGATATCCTTCGAGATTTCACTGATCTTCTGTAACGAAGCTTTAACTTCATCCATTACAAGTATGGTTGAAAATGCCAGTATATCTTCACCATAATTCATTATTGACCATTGAAGGTTTCCCAGTCTCTGGTTATCTTCTTTCGGAAGTTCCTTCCAGTTAGTATACCGGAAATCTCCTATTGCCTGAGCCATTCCGAGGAAATAGCCGGCCAGCTCATTAGCCTGTTTTGAGGTTAAATTAGCCATTAATTTAATCTTTGAGTTTATTGAATTCCGAAATTATATCCTGTATATCACCTGCATATCCTGCCAGCTGCACAGCCAGATCCCTGACACTGATCTTATTCCTGTTATTATAAAGTTCCTGATGTCCTTCAGAAATACTTTTGAGGCTTCGGGCAAATGCATCCATCTGATCCTGCAGCGTAACGATATCGGCGATCTGTTTGTAATAGTCTCCCACAGCTTTTCCCTTTTCATAATCGCTCAAAGTATCACCCATTTTCATCCACATATAATAATCAAAAAGTTTCTCCTTCTTAAAATCCAGTTCGCCTTTCAGATTCTCCTGAATGATGAAGCGGAGCTTCTCAAGTAAGACCTGAACCGGATCGTTAGCTTCGCCGATATACTGTTTTATCTTATTTCTCCTGTAAATATCAGTTGTTGCTTTCAGCAGGATTCCTGACAGATTCGAGTAAGCCTCCACCTGATCATCATTTATTTCTATCTTACCAAATTCACCCTTGACCAGGGAGTTCTCCAGTGATCTGAAATTATAAGCAGTAAGCTTGTTGGCGGAAAGATTCGACAATCCGGTGAAATAGGACTTCAGAGAATTATAAATCTTTTCTGTGATCTGGTCGGCTTTCTTATAGTCTTTACAATCACATTCTGTTTCCCTTTTGATCTCGAAATTACGTACTGCTTCTAATTCGCATCGGTCGAGGCAATGTTGCTGAAAGCTGTAACCTATCTCCTCGAATTTTTTGATACCGTCAACAGAGGCAGATGAATATTCATTTACAGAACGAAGAGAAGCACAACTGCTGAAGATCAGCGACACAATAATCAATGAGGAACCCGGAACTGACCAAAATTTCTTCATATACGCTCTTTTAAACAAATTTACTATTTGTTTATACCAAAGTCAATATTTTTTAATTTTCAGTAGTAAATTGCATAAAAAATATTCCATGGAAGATGAAAAACTATTCAAGGGATTTAATCCGGATTTTCTGGTTGATGACAAGGTAAAACAGAAAGTATCCCTTCCATCCCTTCAGAAAAAGAAGAAAACCGAACTTGCACCGGTTAAGTACAATGACAGGTTGAAGATCGATTATCTGAATTACAGTGTCCAATTATCAGGTTCCAGGAAGTTCCCGATATTCACTGCCACCAATATTGACGGAAAACTCTTCAAATCTGCCCCACGTCCCAAAAGCTGGAAAATTGATGAACGGGTAAGACAATATCAGTGGGGGAAAGACCTGTATGAAGCAAAAAAGAGTGACTTCGATAAAGGTCATATGACAAAAAGGGAGGATGTTCAATGGGGTGAAACCAGCGATATTGCAAAAAAAGCCGCCTATTCAACTTTTTATTATACAAATGCAGTCCCCCAGCATAAGGATCTTAACCAGGAAATCTGGAAAAATCTCGAAGACTATATACTTCATACTGAAACAAGGAAGAAATCCATGAAGGTCTGTGTGTTTACCGGTCCGGTTCTCAGAAAGGATGATCCGGAGTTTGTTACTCCTGTAAATGGGGAAAAAATTAAGCTCCCAACTATCTTCTGGAAAGTGGTGATCTTCCCGAAGAACAACGGAAAACTCTACAGGGTAGGATTTCTAATGAGTCAGAAAAAGCTTCTGACCGAAGATGGGATAATATTGCCAACCCTGAAGGCAGGACCTGCTGCAACGGATGAGCCCTTCAGTGATTTTGAGGACGCTGAGACCTACCAGGTGAATATTTCCCTTATCGAACGTCTTACTGATCTGAAAATGCCAAAGGCTGTCGATCCGTATAAAGACGACCGGAGCAGGAAACTTGTGATGGAGGAAATTGATATCAAACCTGGTTTTACACCCAGAGGTTATCCGGAACAAAAACCGGCATTCTCAATCAGGAACATAGTTTTATAACAGAGTCGGTCACCTGACAGGGTCCGGGATTGAACTTTGCCCGACCATTTCGCTTTCATTCATATGATAATATCTTCCCCAGGCGATCTTATTCCTGAATGTTTCATCTTTCATTATCAGTTCATTCAGGAGCTGACAGGTCGACTCATTTGAGAAGAGCTTAAAGCAGATATCACAGATAGCTTCATTCATATACTTATCGGGTAGTATATCAGAATGACCATGTTCAGTCAGGAGGTCGATTAGTATCCTGGGCCCGAAGGTTCGTATTGCATGAAGAATATAATTCGATTCCGCACGCATAAAAATTTTCTGAACCGTTTCTTTCCCCAGGTTCCCCAGGAAAAGAGGTGTGAATGATGGCATTGTTATCGGAGGACCTATGCACGCTATTACTTTACCATTTGGAAAGATAACAGGAAAACTTGCCATCGGACAAGCGTATGGAGGAGGTACCGGTGACAGATTACACTCCCTGATCTTCAAATTCCTGCCTGCTCTTCCAACAGGAAGAATGTACGAAGTACTAATGTTTTCCCTGTCGGTAATTTCAAGAATATTATCAAGAAGGCTTAGATATTCAGGGTCCTTATCACTTTCTGTTGCAACAGCGATATTATATAGTTTGCCAAGCTTCTTTGCTGCCCAGACAGCATTACTTATATTCCTGAAAGGAATTGAGATCTGGTGAGACTTATCAGTACTAACCGAGATCATATTTATTGATGAACACAATTTCAGTACCCGCAATGCCTCCTCCCTTGAAGATGCCCAGAATGCATTACTTACAACCGATACTATAAATCCCAGTTTGAATGCATAATCTGCTATCCTGATCAGATGATCCATATTATAGAAGGGCTCCCCTCCTGTCAATGAAATTCCGATTACCCATCCATCCCTGAAGTCTCTCAACTGGTCAAGCCACTCAAATGCTGAAGTTATTTTCATTTCTTCCTTTCTGCGCGGACCGGCTTCAACAATACAATGGGGACAGGCAATTGTGCACTTGTAGGTAAGCATCATTCCTACATTGCTCAGGAAAGGAACTTCAACATCTTGTTTATCTGCCATATAAAATCACATTAATCCCTTTGGCGTCAGCACTATTTCAAATTTACGGTGATCAATTTCTGCTCTCCTTAACAGGATCCACGGGATCGGTATTCCTACAAGCCATATATCCGGAACGATCCTGTCAGCAATAACCTGAAGTCCTGATTTTGCAAGGTCATTTCTCTCCGGTTTCATTTTATAACCGATTGCCAGATCAAATTTATTGGCAAGGGCTTCGTTCCCGATTATTTCAGGAAGTACTTTCTGCAATTGTTTCAATTGTCTGAATTCAACAGGCCAGTAACCGGCAAGGTGTCTTTTGTCAATAATCCTGACCGAATTCTGTAATCCGTTAAGAATCTCCTTCGGGATTAAAATGTCTTTCTTTATTGCCATAAATTGTTGATTTAAATGATGTCTACTCTGTTTCAGCTTTTCGACCTACGCTGTAATATCCGGTTAAATATTAATTACATAATTTACTTCCGGGTGTTATAATTAATTCAGGTTTATTTGTTAAAGTTCTTTAATCAGGTTCATTCCCAGTATGTCATTATAAAATCTTTGCGGTTTGGCATGTTATTATCCCTCCCGATGAAGCAGATCTTTGTGTGCCGCTCCACAAAATTCAACATAGCCAGTGCATCATTCATATCATGTGCTATCAGCATCCAGTGGTTTCCGTCTCTCAATCTCCATCCCTGTGCATCACGATCCTCGACAACCACATTATTCGGATTGTAGGGAATAATATCAGTTTTCGTCAGAGGTTCATGAGGTAATCCGCTGTTGCCTGTCCAGTATTCCATTATATAATCCTTACGATTACTCCGGGGATTATCTCTTCCTACAAATCCCTGTCGTGTGTGCCTGCGGGCAACTCTTAATCCATTTCTTGCATCTTCGGCACTGGCGAACATTTTCATCCTGCTCCGCCCGTCAGTGAGCAGCCATCCTCTTGTTACCTCATATACAATCCTGAGGGTCTGAGGATTATATGGGATCTCATCTCTTGTTATTACATCGTAAACATTCTGGATGAGATACATTTTGGAATCAATTGCACAGTTTCCATAAGCTATTCTGAAACATCCATCGGGATGAGCAGTATTTGAACCCCAGCTGTTTTTGCATATCCAGCAATTGTTACTGTTATCATATCCTATAACGAGCACGGCATGGCCACCCAGATAACTACCTGTAACATGAGAATATATTCCGGTTCCCGCCGGCCAGTATGTATCCCTGAAATCAGCGTAAACTTTAAATGTTGTTACAAGAGGACCGTTTTCACACAGCCATCTTTTCATCTGGTCAGAATTGGAGGTAGAATCAAACCCTGAGATCTTATATGTTACTTCCGTTCCGTCCAGAATAATCGCTGTCTGGTTAACGGGGCGATAGGGATAGACCTGTTCGGTACATATTCCTTCATCAACCAGCGCATCAAGGGCAGATGGCACATACCAGCCATACCTGGGATCATTGACATTGCACTGACGGTTAGCTACAAAAAACAGGCTTGATTCTGACATATCCGTTGCCAGAGCAGGCTGGTTGGTCTCAATTCTCAGATGTGACTCAACTGCAGCTGCAGAAGCAAATGCCACACATGATCCGCATCCTCCCTGATTTTTTGTATTTGTTATCCAGTTTTTACCACTTACATTCCTCCAGTCCCATGACCTGGGGACCAGCTTAACCGTTTTAGCTGTCAGCACAGACTTTGACGGGTCACGCAACGCAACAGGAGAATTCAGTGGTTTCCTGATTTTCGGAAATCTTGTCTCTGCTCTTCCCGGAGGAACCGGCAGCGATCCTAATCCCCATTCTGTTTTTTGTAATTCCGACAATTCAAAATCATCCGGAACTGCATCAGAAATTGTCCATTTAGCTTTAACGGACTGAAGCTCGGTTTTAAATTCCTTTACTTTCATAATTTCCTCCTCTTTAAAAGTGATTATTCATAACAAAAACCCTGACTGACAGGAATCACCTTATCAAAGTTCAGACGATTACGGATCAATTCAAAAAACAATAAGGGAATTAAAAGGAACTTTGGGGAATGTTTGGGAATGTTTGGGAATATCTAGGGAATGCAGGATGAATACTCATTACCAAAGTCGGGTTTACCAAGCACTGAATAAATTAATTGCTGTTCTTTTGGATAAATGAGTCCTCTGCCAAGTTTGATACGTTTCCTGATAAGCAATTTAGTGAATGTCTTTCTGCAAACGCCATATTCATCAGCCATCTGCTGTTTTGTCTTTACAACAACATTATGATTTTCCATAGTGTTGACCATTAAGTATCAGATTTCACTCAGAACGATAACCTGTATTGCAAAAAATACTATAACTCACTTAATCATATCAAATTTATGAATTAAAGCAATTCAAGTCAAGGGGCATCCGTGAAATTCGTAAAATAAAAAATCCGCCGTGTGGCGGATTGTCTGAGGTGTGAGCGGTGAGTTGATAGTGGTGAGGGTTAATGCCGGTCGTCGGGATCCAGCCAGATGACCTTTTGTTCAGGATCATGAGGCTGACCGATTATATCTTTGTATAAACCTGGGCGACGAGCCATTAAATATCTATAGCCTCCTGCCTGGACAAGTTTTTCCGGAATGACAGTGGCAGTCTCGAAGCTGTCGTCGAATGAACGGCATTCGGCAATTATATCTCCGAAAGGATCTATTACCATTGAACAACCGTTCTTAAGCTGATCATCGTCCATACCTATGGGATTTGAGAATATAACATATACTGCACTATCATAAGCCCGTGAGGGAAGCCATTTCATGAGCCATGCCCTGCCCTTCATCCCGTCAAACTCGAGTCTCAGGGATGTCGGATCATTCTCACGGTTTTTCCACAGCCCGGGGTCAACAAAACCGGCACCCGGACGGGTTGACGGAGTACACATCGTAACATGAGGCATAAAGATAATATCGGCACCAAGCAGCTTTGTCGCTCTTACATTCTCTATAACATTGTTGTCATAACAGATTAGTATACCGCACTTCCAGCCCAGAAGATCAAAGACAGTGTAACCATTCCCGGGCGTGATATACTTATTTATGAAAGGATGCAGCTTCCTGTGCTTCGCAACTAAACCATTCCTGTCAACACAGACATATGCCTTGAAGATGTTATCCTTTTCATCTTTCTCAAACAGACCGGCCAGCACAACAATGTCATTTTTTTCTGCAATATGCTTAAGTCTGCTAACAGTCTCTCCGTCCGGAATGAATTCCGCCAGATCAAGCATTTGCTGCTTCGAGAGGTTTCTTGCAAAAGTGTAACCCGTCACAGAACACTCGTGAAATGCAATTACCTGAGATCCCTGCAACGCTGCTTTCCCGGCAAGCTTTTCTATAACACCAAGGTTATATTCCTTGTCACCACTGTGATTCTCAAACTGTGCAGTCGAAATTTTAATCCTGTTCATTTCATTTCACTTTTGTAATTGTTACCTCCCCCAGCAACCCTGATGCCTGCAATGCATCACCGGGCCTGATCTCATTCACATTGATCCAGGTTTTCCGTTCGTTTTCAGGGAGCCTGCTGTCACCAATCAGCCTGTTTACCCAATTATTGACCACACTGATTTCTACCTCATTCTCTCCTTCCCTGATCAGCTTTGTAATATCTGTTCTCCATGGGGAACACCATACACCACCCGCTATCCCGCCATTGATCTTTACCTCAGCCATTACACCAACCTGCCCCAGATTAAGAAAAATTTTTTCTCCAGGCTCAGGTTTCTCCAACCTGAAAGAATTTTTGTATACAGCTGTGCCAGAATAATATTTTATCTTTTCGTCCGGACTTTGTGACCAGTCTTCCGGTGGACTCATCATTACCGGACCATCGGGTCCGCGCATCGATTTATCGAACATCACCTCCCATGATGAATTGAACTTAGCCACCAGTTCATGCTCCTGAAAGTTGGTCTCATTTTTCCCGGGAACAGGATTCCCTTTTTTCCTGAAAACAATAAATGCACTTTCACGGGGATCAAGCCTGAGAGGGACGGTGGTTGTTCTATCATCCGTTATGAAATCAGGAAGCTTCCGTATTGACCCATTTGTTGCATCCCACAGCTCAGGTTGCTTTCCTGATGTTCTGAATGTCGCTGTGAAATCGGTTAAAGTATCACTCTGGTTTGTAAGGAAGTAAATATCAATATCTTTAAGTCTCCGGTGTATCCAGAGTACCGGTATGTTACCTTTAAGTGATACATCCGGGAGAACTTCCAGCTCATTTAATGCTGACTGAAGGTCAATACCGTAAAAAACATTCCCGTTGAAGGAAGGATTTCTTTTTTCTCCCGGACCGCCTGTATCGCCCCATAATTCACCAGCCATTGTTTCCACATTTTTATCCGCCTGCGGATAATTCTCCAGACTGGGTGATTTTTTCGGAGGCGGGCCGTATACAGACGCTCCCTCTGAAACAAGCTCCTTTATCTTTGACAGTAATTCCGGTCTCATATTATCGAGAGGAGGAAGAACCATCAGTTCATATCTCACACCGTCGGGGAGTACAAGCTTGCCGTTTTTCACCGATAACCTGTTCAGAATAACTTCTGCATTGATATAATCGAATGAATATCCTTCAGGGAGTTCAGGTATCCTTGCTCCTGTCATTTTGGGTACATCCTCCCCGATGAAATAACACACATCATTTACAGGCAATCCTCTTCTGAGCATGAACATGCAACGCCTCTGGTAATCCATCCAGTGCTTCGATTGTTCAAACCATGTATTCTTTCTGTTGAATTCAGTCCCGAACCATGCATTTATCCCCGGTGTTTTGTCCTCATAAGGCTGATGTATATAAAGGTGAAGTATAACCTGGTTAATTCCTTCGGTATAGCTCCAGTCACCCCGTTTCTTAAGCATTTCGGGATAACGCTGGTATGCCATTCCCGCAGAAGTATAAGATTCGGCGGATACTGATCTTTTTCCGTAAATATGTGCTGCCGATGATGCCGCCCGGCACTCAATATTCCCCAGCGAACCTTCATTCCAGAATTCACCTGCAACGTCATGGCTCCGGCCGCCGTACATAAGAAACTCTGAAGGGAAACCCCAGTGACCGTAATTCTCGAGCCATATCCTCAATCCCTGATCCTGGCAAAGTTCACGGAAGCCGCCGACATAATCATAAGCGATGCGGTCGGCAACAAGCCGGCGAAGGTCCCACAGAAATCTGTCTGACTGACCTGCAGAGCCGACTATCCGTCCCGTAAGAACAGGCATCCAGGGCACCGGATCATATCCGTATCTACGTGTAAAATCCTCAATCAAGCCATCCGTCCAGTTCTGAGAACCCTGTTCATAGCTGTCAAGGACTATGTGTTTCAATGCAGACCTGTTTTCTTCAGGGATCCTTTTCAGAAGTTTCCCCACATATGAATTAAAATGGCTTTTCAGGTGAACTTTATTCATCTTATCAACCTCCCATCCCATCGCATGCGGAGCTGCAGCAGCATTCCTTGTACCGGTCGGTACGGCACAAATACGCGTTATAAGCCATTTGCCCCGGGGAGCTTCCCAGATGATAGTATCCCCCGTCAGACTGCCGGTTATGTCCAGAACTTTTTCCGGATTGGTGATCATTTCCGGTGTCCCATTTTCCGGAACTGATCTCCAGAGATATGCATCCCACATCGGGAACGGGGTCTGGCACATCTTGCCGAGTTGTTTTTCGATATAATTTTCTATTCGGGGAGATGAGGAAATTGAAATTTCAGCAAGTCCTGCATTGGCGGCGATATTATCACGGTTAGTCAGATAATTACTCAGGTTAAAATTATTCATTACCAGCCTGAATCCTGTGGAAGTAACTTCCGGAAAACTTACCGATACCGGTCCTGACGGCATGGGACCTACATTCAATGCCCTGTTACTTCTGTCGTAACGGAATTTCCTGATGCTCCGGAATCTTCCAGGTTCCCCTGCCTGAAGCTCCATATCGGCAGCAAAAGGTATATCAGAGGGATAGAGGATCAGTGAACGTGCGGTAAATGGGTTAGTAGTTTTAAAATCCACAGTGATTTCGTTGCTGTTGCCGGCTCGTTTGAAATAACAGATTGTCGATGTATCACCGTCAGCAAGCAGGGTTTGAGTTCCAAGATCAGGAAAAGAGATGATTTCCGGATTGAGGGTTGACATGGTCAGATCATCATTCTCAGGAAGCGGATAAGCAAGTACTTTCACATCCTGATAAAAACCTTCCGGTCCTGGCAGCCGGTTAATAATCTTTTCACCTCCGTCAACACGGATCTCAGTGGTCACCAGATACCTCATTGATTGAGGAGGACTGATCCACGGTCCTCCCGACTGGCTCCATCCCGGTGAATTGAAAAAGCCAATGTTTACTCCTAACCTTTTACCCTCGCTTACAGCATGTACTATCAGCTTCCACCAATCTTCGCTCAGAGTTGATGGCTCGCCGTATGTCATGCCCTCGTTGCCTATATTACCGATCAACGCTTCACCGATCCCTACCCTGGCCATGGCTTCAAGATCCCGTGTTATTCCCTCCTTTGAATGGTTATCACTGATCCAGTACCAGTAAACCCAGGGTTTAACAGAATCAGGGGGAACTGTAAAACCCTCAGCCAGCATATCAGAAGTAACCGGATCGCCCGGAACAGTAGCAGTGCGACATCCTGCCAGCAGTAAAATGATAAAAGCTAAATAGGTTATTATTCGCATTGTTTTGAATTGATATCTGTATTTCGCTCTGAGCTCTGAGCTCTGAGCTTATAAAACCAACCCCAAATCCCTTCCGGGAGGGATTTTAATGACTGCAGACCTGAACTTTTACCCTCTTCTCCCGGTCCCTGAGACAAGTCATCCAAAAGACAATCCAGGGAGGAGTTCTAACGCTTTATGAACTCACTGAGCTGCTTCTGTCCGGAAATATCATTTATTGTCAGTTTATCGAGCTCAATAAATGAACTGTCGGATTTATCAACTATTTTAATATTCCGGCAAAGTCCCGAGAATAAAATCCTGATCAGGCTTTCAACATTATTTTTTATAGGGGTATGGATCCAGGAAAATTCTTCAGGTCCGCTCTGAAGCGATCTTTCGGTGTCAAGACGATATTGCTCCTTTATTTTTCCGGCAAATTCCTGCAGATCGTCACTTGCCATCCATCTCTTCCCTGTGAGAGGGATAACATTCTTATGTTCAAGAATTTCGAAATAATCCCATTCCAGTTTCCTGTTACCGAAAGAGAGAAATTTGGGATTAATATTTGCAACGGATAAAACGTCATTTTCCTCATCGTAACGGAAGCGGAGTTCCTTGCAGTCGATCCCGTATTTTGCTGTAAGAGCTACATTTAAGCTTCCGAAATATTTTATGTTCCTGCCGTTGATCTCTTCCTGTCTGCTAAGGGACCGGGTGAATTTAGTATCTATTTCGAATAAATTGAGTTCAAGGATACTACGGATCTGGGTGATCTGGAAATGTCTGTCCTTCAAATAATTATTTTCTTCCTGCAATTTAAGGTTCTGCTTCAGCAATTCATTATTCTTCTCATCAAGAGCATCAATATTTCCCTGAAACTGTGAAACCCGTACATTGAGATTGATAAGTTGCTGTATCCCGAAAATGATCATACCGGCAGCAAAAACTATCAGTCCCCATAATATAAGTTTATTTGTAAGAAGAAATATTGACAGGATTATTAAAAGAACGACTATAAGGTATTTCCTGTTCTGCTTAAAAATGTTCTGAGTCCTGACCATATCAGATTGGCAAATTCATTAAAATATCTCTGGCTGGGAAATAACGGAAAACAGAAATGTTTACCTGATTTCCTTTCAAATATTCAACAGGGTGAAGATAGTAAGAATTTCACAGTTTCTGGCAGGAAGGGCAATAGTAAACAGCCCCTCCCAGATAGGCTTCTTTGATGATTTTATTGCCGCAAATGACACAGGGATCATTTAGTGTATTCTTTGAAAGTACTGTTTTATAGCCTCCGTTATTTCCGAACAGGTCTTTTTCGGTATCTCTCCCTCCCAGACTTGTCATATTTTTAAGAGTAGTTTTCAGGCTCCTGAACAATTCAGCTCCGGCAGATCCTGTAAGGGTGGATTTCTTGCGTTTCGGATGGATCCTGGCATTGAAGAGGATATCCTGCAAAACTCCGTTGCCCAGTCCGGGTATGCGCTGCTCCGTTGCCAACAGGGCTTTGGCAGAAACATCTTTTGCAGTATTCTTAATTATGCTTTCAAAATAAGCTTCGTCAAATTCGTCCGCCAGCGGCGAAATACTGTTAAGACTCAGACTGTAATATTTATTGTCGAAAACTCCCTTATATGCCCATATTCCACCGTACATAGCAACATTGAAAGAAAGGAAGTCATTATCGCTGAGGGCTATCAGAAGCTGGTATTTATCAGGAATTTTCGAACCGGGTTCATGATATCGCATATTTATACCCTCCCCGACCGTAATGCAGATATTATCACTGCAGACAAGATCAACGAACATACCATGTCCATGTGCCGATATTACCCTTTTACCCTTGAGCAATTTTCCATATTCACCGGGATCGCCGGTGAAAAACGCGAATTTGTGAGGACTAGTGGCAGTAAAGACATCTGTAATTGTTTTGTTGACAAGTGTTGTGCCAGCCTGCCGGCCGACTGTTGCGGATTCGGGGATTTCAATCATTATCAAAGAATTTAGAATCTACGTATTATAATACGTATTATAATACGTTTTTTAATACGTTTTTTAATACGTAGATAATTTGTGCGTAAATAATTGACCTGTCATTTATTATCATGTTCAACCCATATCAGGGCGGACACATCATATCCGATTCTTTTCGCTAATTCGAGATAGTTCTTCCTGATATCTTCCGGAATAGTCTTTTCTCTTGCAAGGATCCAGAGATATTTAGTGTTAGCTCCTGCTACAAGAGCGTACTTATAGTCCTGATCCAGGGCAATAACATTATAGCCGGAGTAAAATGGGCCAAAAAATGATACTTTAAGCATTCCGACATTTGTATCTCCCGCAAATTTTGCCTTCCCTACAGCTTCGGTCCATTTATTTTCAACATAATTATAGCCACGGTTTACGACTTTAATAGTACCATCAGCATTGAGTGAATAATGTGCTGTTGTATTATTCAGGTTCCTTTCAAAACGAAAATCCATCCGGGCTATCTCATACCATTTTCCGAGATATCTTCCCTTATCGAAAGGCTTAACCGGAGTTGCTCCCTTAGGAATTGATGCACAAATATTTAACATAAGAATAACAAATAAGCCCGACATAATTTTTTTCTTCATAGCA
>ERZ795059.3053-NODE-3053-length-16586-cov-5.431492_pt1 | contig 16586 bp, 15 predicted proteins | sample MGYA00375143_ERZ795059 | MGnify/ENA primary metagenome ERZ795059 (study PRJEB30188, sample SAMN05720168) | activated sludge metagenome | isolation source: Anaerobic digester | place: USA | collected 2015-01-07 ... | reverse complement strand
TTTTGTTAGAAAAAGCGGCGGAAAATGTGGACCTGATTATATCCGGCCATACCCATGGCGGACAAATTCGCCTGCCGCTCATTGGCTCAGTGGCCGCCATTCCCGACAAGCTGGGACGTGCCTACGATAAAGGTTTATTTAAAACAAAAACCGGCCATATTTACATTAGTGCCGGGCTTGGAGAGACAGGCCCCCGCGCTCGCCTGTTCAATCCTCCTGAATTGACCGTTATAAATCTTGATCTCTAAATAAGTTCCCTTTATCGGAACTTATTTTTTATTTTAAAATCTCCAAAAATTTCCGCGCTGTTTTCTCCCACGTAAAAATCTTCACTCTTTCCAAGCCTCTTTTTACAAGCTCTACTCTCAATGACTGATCCGTTGCCAGTCGAGTCATTCCCCTCCGCAACTCACTGATATCTTCCGCGTCCACCAACAATCCCGCATCACCGACAACCTCCCCCAAAGAAGAATTATTTCCTGTTAATACCGGCACCCCCAAGGCCATTGCCTCCAAGACGGGAAATCCAAAACCTTCATATCTGGAAGGGAAAACAAACGCTCGACAATTTTTTAACAAAATATTTCTTTCCCGATTACTCACCTTTCCCACGTATTTTATTTGCGAAGCCGGCAATCTTTTGTTTGAATCAGTCAAAAACTGAAAAATCGGTTGAAATTTCCAACCTTTCATCCCCGCCAAAACCAGTGTTATTTTGCTTTTTTCATTCTCAAACAAATAATTAGAAAAAGCTTGAATTAACTTTAAGATATTTTTTCTCGGTTCAATTGTTCCCAAAAACAAAAAATACTCTCCTGTTATATTAAACTTTTTTCGCACAGTTTCTATCTCTTCATCAATATATTTGGACTTCACCACTATTCCCGGATAAATCACCTCCACTCGTTCGGCGGAAACGCCGAACAATTTATTCAAATCCCTTTTTGTGCTTTCCGATACGGCCACAATCTTTGTCGCTTGCTTCAAACTTCGCGGCACCAAAAATTTTGTCGCAAACCATTGCCGTTCGGGAAACCATTCTGGATGAAGATAAATAGACAAGTCATGCACGACCAAAATTGATTTTCCTCTATAAAAAAGAGGAATTACATTCGCCGGAAAAATCGCTACATCCAAATTTGCTTTATTCAACAATTGTGAAAAACGAAAATGATTATCTATCAATGGAATCTTGGATTTTGTCTTAAATAGTTTTACAATTTTCACTCTCGAACTGTGTGCTCTCACTTTATGAATTGTCTCCGGACTGATATCACTATAAAAAAACAACACATAATCATTTTTTTGATCAAGGGCTACCATCGTTCTGACCAGATGATAAACAAAGCGCTCCACTCCAGCACCATTATTTGCATGCACGTCGTAAATTTTTCTACAATCAATTCCAATCCTCATGTGTTTTTTTACTTTAAATAAGCTTCACTGCAGTTCCAGATTTTTCATTTTGATAAAGCACCTCGCCATTCAATTCATCAAAATTTTTTGTATTTTCTTGAATGACAAAATCATAATAATCTTCCGTCATTTCCCGCCATTCGCCCTCCGCCGCATTTGCCGCCCGCAACTCTCTCGTTTTCAACTGTTCTTCTTTTTTCGGATTCAAATAAATTACCACATCCGCCTCGCCAAGCAAACCTTGACGCAACAAATCCGCATGGTTGATGACAAATGGTGGCGATTCTCTTTGTAAAATAAACTGCATTAATTCCGCCAAATCCGCGACCTCTCTCCCTTGTTCTTGCCGAAAAATCTGAAAAAATTTATCTACGTCAATATTTTTATAGCCCAAATCATTCGCGATCTCCCGCGCAAACGTCGTCTTGCCAGAACCTACATTGCCCACCACAAAAATCTTTTTCGCTTCATGCTCCGCAATCAATTCAACGGTCCGGGCGATATCCTCCGCGGTAAACATTTCCCGACCGATTTGTTTTGGCAGCTCTCCTTTCGCCTTTTTCCCAAGCTCAAAAATCGGCAACGCAACAGCCAATACTTTTTCCAAAAATTCCGTTTCATCCGCAAAAGTTAATCCACGCAATTTTTCTTCCACCGGCGCTGACAATTCTTCCGGCACATTTCGTCTAAACTCATCAGACTGCATCGTCTGCAACAAAACAGCCAACGGATCTTTCGCATTCCGAAAAAGCTCTCGCAAATCTTCTTTTATCTTCGTCAAAAAAACTGATTCCACTGCTGTTTTTTCAAACATATTATTTTCTCCGCCAATATTTTTATAATAAAAAAACAAAACCACTTGTCTTTCCTGTCTCACTTGTCTCTCCTGTCCCACCTGTAATTCGTATAAACCCAATCCGCAATCGCTTTTACATCTTGAAATCGCGCCTCAATCGTATCGCTGTCCAAAACCACAACCACCACCGGATTATCCTCTTTGGAAATTTCCACCGCCAAACAGTATCCCGCCTCATTTGTAAAACCGGTTTTACCTCCAATCAACTCATATCCGTATTTCTTTTTATTCAAAAAACTGTCCAACAAAATGTCCGTGTTCATCAAATATCGCTTTTTCTTGTTGTTGGCAATAACAAGATCATATTTTCCTTGCAAAACAGATTCTTTTATTTCATTTTTTTGCATGGCCGCATACACCAACCTGCTCAAATCCAAAGCCGTTGAAACATTGTATTCGGACAATCCGGTCGGATCAGAAAAAGAACTATTGAACATTTGTAGTTCTTCCGCTTTTTTGTTCATCAACTCCACGAAACTTTTTTGATCAAAACCAAGCGAACGTACCATCGCCATAATAGAATTGTTGTCCGAACTCACCAAAGCCGCCTTCCACAAATCAATAAAACGAACCTCTTCGCCACGATAAATATTAGGTTGTGCGCCAAATGTTTCGTCTTTTGCCGACATCACCACGATCTTTTGCCAATTTGGTTGGCGATCTAAGATTACTAAAGCGGTCATAATTTTCGTGATGCTGGCGATTGGTTGTTTGACTTGACTATCTTTCTGCAACAACAATTTTCCACTGTGCACGTCAATCGCCACAAATCTCCTGGCCGTTACTTTTACCCCGATATTTTCAGGATTAATCCTTTCAGGGATCGGCGCATTCTCATTTTTCGCAATATCAAAAAAAGGCTTGTCCGCGAAATAGACATTGCCCAATGGATTCAACAACATCAAAATGATTACCAAATTAAATAGCATATAGCATGTAACATATAGCATACAACACTATGCCTTCGGCATTGTGCTCCTTGCTACATGCTACATATTCCTTGATCAATCTAATAAATTTCTTCATCCGCACTATCTCTGTTTTTCTTAACTACTTCCTCCACCGGAACCTCTTCAACAACTTCCGTCTTTCGCGGTTCCTCTTTTCTTGGTTCCGCAACAATCTTTTTTATTTTTTCTTCCACCGGCGCAACAACCTCTGCAGGCTCTTCTGCTTTTTCTTCGACGACTTGCGTCGCCTGCGCTTCCGCATGCTTCAAATATTCTTCCAAATTATCCACCACATGTAATTTCTGATAATCCGGCAAATCTTCCACCGAATTTATCCCCAAATGTTTCAAGAAATCAGTCGTCACCTGATAATATGTCTGCATATTCTGCTTATTCTCATCGCCAATAATCAATCCGCGAATCAACAAGTTGCGCAAAATCAAACTGCAATTCACTCCGCGAATCTGCTCCAACTCCGGCTTCGTTATTGGCCCGCGAAATGCGATCACAGTCAAAGTTTCCAATGACGCTGGTGTTAACTCTCCCGAAAAATCATCTTTCACAAATCGCTTCACTAATTCCGCATTCTCTGGATTCGACACAAATTGAAAACCATCGCCCGCCTCCACCAGTTGCAATCCGCTCTCCGGAAAATTATATTTTTGTTTCAATTCATTCAAGGCATCCACAATCGCCTCTTCCGTAAACTGCTCTTCACCCTTATTCAAAAAACTCAAAAAGTTCTTCGTTGTTAATGGTTTCGTAGAAACAAATAATAAACTCTCTATTTTTGACTTAACCATATTATATTTTACGAATTACGAATTTGTTACAAATTTACGAATTCTACGACGACGCGCCGTTAATGTTCAAAACCCGACAATACTTCACACTCTTATTCGCAAAAGTAACCAAAATTCCCAATTTAATGCCTGTAATATTTAAGTAATTATTTATTTGTTCATAATCTTTTCGCAAGAACCGCATATTACTCTTAATCTCTAAAACAATCTTATCCTCTATCAAAAAATCCAAAAAATATTCGCCAACCGCAGTATCTTTATATTTTAACTTACAATGCAATTGTTCCTTAAATTTAATTCTATTGTCTGTAAAAGCCTTTGCCAACGCCTTTTGATATACTCGTTCCACATAACCAGCGCCCAGTTCATTATATACGTCAAAAAGTATTCCAACTATTTTATAACTCAATTCTTTGTACAAGATCTCCGTCATATTTCACACCATCGACGTAATTCGTATATTCGTAAAAATTCATAATTCGTAAAACCTAAATTTTCTCAATCGTAATATCTTCAAACGTCGACTCCTGCTTCACCCGCACCTCCCGTTGTTTTAGTAACTCCAGAATCGCCAAAAAATTCACAATAATCTCCGTCCGATTCTTCGCGTCGCCAATCAAACTCTTAAATCCAAACTTTTTTTTGCCAAACAAATAGTTTTTAATATCCAAAATCTTCTGTTGCAAACTAATCGTCCGCTCCATCGCCTGTCGCGGCAACCGCACAATCGGATCAAGCCGCTTCAACACAGACATGAAGATCTCTTTCAATTCATTCAACGGCAAATTCTGCGGCGGAGAATAAACCACGTCGAGAGCAATAGGCGGCTTTTCTCGAGAATAAGTAAATCGCCCCAGCTTCAACATCGCTTCAATCTTTTTTGAAGCATCCACAAACTCCTTGTACATCTTCAATTGTCGCTCCAAATCAGTCTCATCCTCTTCCTCGTCCGCAAACATCGGCAAGAGCGCTTTTGATTTCAAAAGCAACAATCGCGCCGCCACAACCAAAAAATCAGACAACTCCTCAGGATCTTTGTCTTCCAATTTTTCGATATGCTCGAGATATTGCTCCGTCACTTCCGCGATGGCGATCTCCGTGATCTCCATCTTTTGTTGTTCGATCAACTGCAAAAGCAAATCCAATGGCCCGCTAAATTTTTCTATTTTTATTTTATACATTGCTGCATGTAGCATATAACATATAACATACAACACTATGCCTTCGGCATTGTGCTCCTTGCTACATGCTACATGCTCTATAATTATCGCAACGGCAGGGACAACTGCTCACCTAGAAGCTTCCGCGCCACAATCTCCCCTTTTTTCGTCAACCCAACTTCACGAATAAACCACTTATGCGGCGTTCTCACCCCAAAACCAATGAAAACTTCCCGATCAATCAGGCTTTCAATACTTTGCGTAATAATCTTCGCCTGCAAAGTTGGCTTCGCTGTTTTTTTATTTTCGTAAAATTTTAAAAACTCGTCACGATTAATCTTCCCTTTTTTATTATTCTCGTAACATTGTATCACAAGATACTTCTGAAGCTCAGATAAACGCATACAGTTACAATTTAGGAATTTCCTTCTTAGCTAATTTTAATATGAGCGTCTCTCAATGCTTCTGGAGCCAAATCACTCGGCGCACCTATTAATAAATCTTTCGCATCGCCAGTCTTTGGGAAAGCAATAACTTCTCGAATATTTTTTTCTCCCAACAACAACGCCATCAATCTATCAAAGCCCAAAGCCAATCCTCCGTGTGGTGGTGGCGCGAACGTAAAAGCTTCCAATAGATGACCAAATTTTTCTTTTATAGATTCTTCATTTAGTCCTAAAATTTCAAATATTTTTTTCTGCAATTCTCTTTCAAAAATTCTCAAACTACCGCCACCAACTTCAAACCCATTCAATACCAAATCATAAGCATCAGCTCGTACCTTCAAAGGCTCACTCTCCAAAATTCCCATATCTTCTTTTTTTGGTCGCGTAAACGGATGGTGCACCGCTACCATCTTGTTTTCCGTCTCACTAAATTCAAACAAAGGGAAATCCACTACCCAACCAAACGCCAAAACATTTGGATCTTCTGAAGTGCGTAAATCCGGCTTATCACTCTTATATTTCTCTTGCGCTTCCGCATACGTCAATCTTGGAAACGGCACTTGCTGAATTTTTAGATTGGGAAAAACTTCCGCGACTAATTCAATCATTGCCTTTTCAATCATTTGCAAAATATCCTCTTGCTCGATAAACGACATTTCAAAATCCACTTGAGTAAATTCCGGCTGACGATCGCCGCGATGATCTTCATCACGGAAACATCGCACAATTTGAAAATATTTTTCCACGCCACCTACCATCAGAAGCTGCTTAAATTGCTGCGGCGATTGAGGCAAAACATAAAAATTTCCTTTATGTAACCGAGAAGGAATAATAAACTCTCGAGCGCCCTCGGGCGTTCCTTTTGTCAGATAAGGCGTTTCAATTTCCCAAAAACCTAATTTCGAAAAATAATTTCTCAAAAACAAACTGACTTCATGTCTTTTTTGCAAATTATTCTTCATTCTGTCGGAACGAATATCCAAATAGCGATATTTCAATCTCAAATCTTCACTAAGCTCAACATTTTCATCGTTTGTGCCCACTTCTTCAAATGGCAATGGCGCTGATTCTGAAATAACGGAAACCTTTTTCATTAAAATTTCAACTTGATCCAATGGAGAACTAAAAGTCTTTTGTTTATCTCCTCTTTTTTGGACAATACCCACAATGGAAATCAACCAACCCAACCGCACACGGCTCAAAACTTCAACCGTAGCTTCATCTAATTCCTTAGGTACACCAATAGTCTGGACACGTCCAGAACGATCTCTTATATCCAAAAAAACAATTTTTCCCATGTCACGTCTGGCACAAATCCACCCGCGCACAGAAACTTCTTCGCCTACTCGATTAACAATTTCCATTAACTTAACAAATTCATTCATATAAATTATTTTAAAAAATTTAATATTTTTTCAACCACTTCGACATTAGCTAAAGACTCCTCCGGTGTTGGATTATCGAACTTTTTATTTTCTTGTATTGCTTTATAAAAATCACAAATTTCTTCCTGCTCTGGATAATTATTTGAAATATTAATTTTCTTTTTTATAAATTCATTTTTTCTTTGAATAAACAGGCCATTAAACGGATCAACGTAAAGGGTTCCCGTATCTCCAAAAAAATTTATATAAAAAGTTTCCTGAAACAAATAGCTAGTCACCAACCGTCATCCGTAATATCTGTAAAAATCTATAATCTGTATTTAAGGATAGATCCGATTAATCATTCTCGGAAACGGAATCGTCTCTCTCACATGCTTCACGCCACACATCCAGCCAGTCAATCTCTCCAACCCAAAACCAAATCCGGAATGCGGCACCGAACCGTATTTCCGCAAATCCAAATACCACTGGAAGGCGTCCATCGGCAAATTATGTTCTTTAATTCGATTAACCATCTCTTCATAATCATCTTCACGTTGTGATCCGCCAATAATCTCACCATGTCCCTCCGGCGCAATCAAATCCGCGCAAAGCGCCTTGTCACCGTCACGCTTCATGTAAAAAGCCTTGATATCCGCCGGCCATCTTTCGATAAACAACGGCTTCTCCGCACCCTGCATGATCAATGTCTCATCATCATTGCCCAGATCTTCTCCGTATTTAATATCCGAGCCAAGTTCTTGTAATTTTTTTATCGCATCATCGTAAGTCAATCGATCAAACGGCGCTTTGATTTTTTCCAAAACCTTCGGATCGCGTTCCAATATTTCCAAATCTTTCATGTTTAATTCCAACACTCGCCTCGCCACAAAAGAAATCAAATTTTCCTGGACCTTCAAGTTTAATTCGTGATCAAAAAAAGCCATCTCCGCATCCATCATCCAAAACTCCGTCAAATGACGTCGCGTCTTGGACTTTTCTGCGCGAAAGACTGGCCCAAAATCAAATACTTTACCGAGCGACATAATCGCCGCTTCGATATAAAGTTGCCCGCTTTGCGTCAAATACGCTTTGCCCAGATCAAAATATTCCATTTCAAATAATTCCGTCGTCCCTTCACATGCGTTTGGCGTCAAAATAGGTGAATCGATTTTTGTAAATCCTTCTCCGTTTAAAAATTCGTATGTCGCGTTAATTACCGTGTTTCTCACTCGTTGAATCGCCCATTGCTTCGGTGAACGCAACCACAGATGACGATTTGTCAGAAGAAAATCATCGCCATGCTCTTTTTTACCGATCGGGTACTCCTCGGATTTCTGAATAAATTTCAAATCCGTGACTTGAATCTCGTATTCATCCTTCTTCGGATGCTTGGAAACCTTGCCTTTTATTTCCACCGAACTTTCCAAACTCATCCCTTCCGCAATCCCCCAGACTTCCGGACTTACCGCGTCTTGCACGACAATACACTGGACAAAATCCGATCCGTCGCGCAACTGCAAAAAAGCAATCTTGCCCGAAGAACGAAAGTTGTAAACCCAACCTTTAACCAAAACTTCTTGATCCAAATGATCCTTTAAATCTTTCAAATAAACCCAATTTAATTGCATACAAATATTAGCTACAAATTACAAATCTGCTACGAATCTACAAATCTACTTATCTGTAATCCGTCCCTAGGGGACTCCCTAGGGGTATTATCCGTAAAAAATCCGTAATCCGTATCTATGTTTCATTCTTAAAAATTATATCGTTTTACTCTTAAAAAAGCAAAAAACCAGCTCCATGGCTGGTCTACCTATCTCCCCTGAACAAACAGAAACTATACCAGCCTTGTCTGGTTATCATTATTATCCACAACTAGAATAGTTTTTGTGTTCAATCTGTTCATAACTTTTTTATATCAAATATTCTCTCGCTTGACAACACCGCTTTTAATTTTCATCTAAATTATGTTAGAATAAAGAGAGAGAAGATTCCGTTTAATAGATTAAGATTTTCCCTAAATTATGAAAAAATTTACTATAAAAGACGAATACGAAAATTGGCGCCTCGACAAATTTCTCACTGAGACCATAAAAGAAAGCAGAAGTCAAATCCAAAAAAAGATCAAAACCGGCCAATTTTTAGTCAATGATCGAGTACCCAGTGTTCATCAATTTCTCGAAATTGGCGATATCATCAAATATAAACCAGACAACTCTAAAACCCCTGATAATCTCAGCCAAAAAATTATCAAAAAAATCACAAAAACCGGCCGTCCTAAATTGACTCCCACGATTCTAATCAAAGAAAAAGACTATTTGGTTATCGAAAAACCAGCTGGCATGCTCGTTCACTCCGCTCAGGATAAATCCGAACCGACCCTCGTCGATTGGCTTATCAAAAAATTTCCTAAAATAAAAAAAGTCGGCGACTCCGTCGCTCTTGAAAAAAACGAAAAACTATTTCGTCCAGGCATTGTCCACCGACTCGACCGCAACGTTTCCGGTCTGATGATTATTGCCCTCACGCAAAACGCTTTCGATTATTTAAAATCGCAATTCAAATTGAAAAATGTCCGCAAAGATTATATCGCGCTCGGATCCGCCGTTATCCCGAAAGATGATGGCGAAATTAAATTCCCCATCATGCGCTCTCGCGAAGGGAAACTTGTCGCCCTTCCCATTAATTCCGACAAAGGCAAATCCGCGTCAACCATTTTTGATGTCATCCAGCGTTTCCGCAATCACACTTTGGTAAAACTAAGCCCACTCACCGGTCGCACCAATCAGTTGCGTATCCACATGTCCGCTTACAATCACCCGATTGTCGGCGACGATGTTTACGCCTCCAAAAAATTTCAACAACGAGAAAAAATAAAACTTGACCGCGTCTTCCTTCATGCCGCTCATTTATTTTTCATTGATCCCAGCGGCAAACAAATTGATATTGAATCTCCTTTGCCTCAAGAATTGGACGAGATTCTCAAAAAATTAAAATAAAATATCATCATCAATTATGATGCACGATCCTACCATGCCAGGCCAACCATCAGAACAACCAAACCAAGAAATTATTCAGCGACTTGAACGCCGAATTGAATCTGAACCAAATTTATATTTTCTCGAACCGCTTTTCGCGGAACTTCCCGAACTAGAATTATATTTAGTCGGCGGCATGGTGCGCGACACCATCATTCGCCACAAGACAGCCAAAGATTATGACTTTGTCACCCGCGGCGTTCCTTTCGAACGCTTAATTTCCGTTTTAAAAAAATTCGGCGATGTCACTTTCAACGGAAAAAATTTCGGCGTCATTGATTTCTGGCCAAATGCCGAACACATTGACGAAGATAAACGATTGAAACAATCAATCCAAATCGCCTTCCCTCGCAAAGAATTCTCCGATGGCACCGGCGGTTATCGCGACGTCAAAACATTGAGTGACGAAAATATGCCGCTTGAAGATGATTTAAGTCGACGAGATCTTACCATCAACGCCATTGCTTACAATATCCGCACTCACGAATTAATCGATCCTTACGGCGGGCAGGCTGACTTAAAAAAGAATATAATCCGAACAGTTGGCGACCCGGAAAAACGTTTTCAAGAAGATTATACCCGCATTCTTCGCGCCATTCGTTTCGCTTGCCGTTTCGACGCGCAAATTGATCCCGCTACCTGGCAAGCCATTCAAAACTTGATGCCCCACCTCAATGACCAACGAGAAGTAAAAATCACCGACCAACTTCAACGAAAGTTGGATATGAGCACGACGGATTCCGAAAAACTGGAAATGAAAAAAAGGATTTCTGCTCAGTTGAAAAAAAATCCCGACGAAATGGTCATGGAGTTTGTTATCTCTCGAGAAAAAATTGGTGAAGAAATATTAAAATCTTTCAAGGAAGATCCGCTTCGCGCTCTCGACTTATTGGACGAAAGTGGAGCATTACAACTTTTATTACCGGAAGTGACTCGTCTAAAAGGCTGTGAGCAACCGCCCGTTTTTCATTCCGAAGGCGATGTTTTCGTCCACACGCGTCGCATGTTGAGTTTAATCGATTCTCCCGAATTCAAATCTTTTTTCCCGGATTACAAACCAACCGGCGCTTTTGCTTTTGCCGTCTTGTTTCACGATATTGGCAAGCCAGACACTCAAAAAATGCCTGGACACATTCGGGAACACATTACTTTTCACGGACATGACATCCGCGGCGCTGAAATAGTTAACTCCTTAAAAGATCGATTAAAACTGGACAACCAAACTTTTAAAATGCTTACCTTTTTGACTCGAGAACACATGTTTCTAATGTCCGGAGACATCTCTCAAATCAACGCGAACAAAATCGCGCAAAGATTTATCGACAACCCCTATGGAGAGGAACTTCTAATGCTTTTTTACCTTGACTGTGTCGGCACCGTCTTGCCGGATGGCACCTCTCCCCTAGAAAAATTCCATACTGTCATAAAACGAATTTTAGAAATCAAACAATTTCGAGATAGACAACCAAACAAAATTATTTCTGGTTCCACTATTCGCGAAATTCTCGGCGTCGAATCGAGCGACAAGGAAACTCTTTTCCTCATCGGTGCCGCCAACAACCTTCTAAAAGAATTTTCCAATCGCGGTAAAATAAACAACGAAGAGGAAGCCGCCGCCTTCCTCACCGCCCATCGTGCCCAACTTGCTATTTATCGCGACCAAATCATCGCCGAGAAAGAAACAACCGACACTCAATTGGACATAATCAAAAAAAAATACCTGTCTCGACGCGACCCCCAATCGGGCAAAAAAGAATCCGGCAAATCTCCCGCCCGCAGAGCCGAAGAAGCCCTCGTCACTGACAGATCCAAACAAAACCAAGAAAAAATCTTTCAAGAATTAGTCCAATCTGTTTTGTAAAAATCCTGTTCTGTCGATTCTTAAATTCGCTCGCCCGCCAGAGTACCTTGGTACGGCGGGCAGGTAAAAATTCGTCCCTGGGGACTCCCTAGGGGTAATTCGTAACTCTATGCGCAACGCATTAATCGTCATCGGTGGCCCCACCGGCGTCGGCGAAAGCACTGTCACTCGAGAAATCATTCGTCTCTTGCCAAAAACAAAAAGGCTTATCACCACGACCACGCGCGCCCCACGTGGCAAAGAAAAAAACGGCAAAGACTATTTTTTTATTTCCAAGCCAGAATTCCAAAAACGCATCAAGCAAAACGTATTCATTGAACACACCTACATTAAAGTTCGCGACGTTTATTATGGTTCCGAAAAAAAACGAATTGATTACTGGCTCCGCCGCGGTTACAATGTCATCGTCAACCTCGACATCGTCGGCGCGCAAGCCATGAAAAAAATTTATCCCGACAATTGCGTCACTCTTTTTATCGCCCCCGACAAATTCGCAAACATCAAAAAAAGAATCCTTCACCGCACGCCGGACATCGCCGCCGACGATCTAGAAAAAAGGCTTCTCTACGCCCGTCAAGAAATTCGCGACAAGAAAAAATACGACTTCCTCGTCATCAACCACCAAGATCAGCTAAAAAAAGCGGTCAAGGAGACACTCAAAATTCTCCAAAAATTTCTCAAAAAATAAAGCCATGGTCACAGCATTCTCTTTCAAATTGGCACGCCGTATATTTACATCAAAGAAAAAAGAAAAGCCTTTCGCTTGTACCAAGATGCGGTGATCAAACGATTACGAAAATTAAAAGAATAAAATAATCTTTTTAGCGATACAATTTATGTTCAAAGAATTTAAAAAATTCGCCATCAAAGGCAGCGTAATCGACATGGCTATCGGCATCATCATCGGCGCGGGCTTCGGCAAAATAGTTAGTTCTCTCGTTACGGACATTATCATGCCCCCGTTTGGTTGGCTCCTCGGCGGTATTAATTTCGCGAACTTCGCCATCACTTTAAAAAAAGCGACCGAGACATCCTACGCCATCACCCTCAATTATGGCGCGTTCATCGGCACCATCGTTGATTTTCTCATCGTCGCCTTTGTTGTATTCTTAATGGTAAAACAAATCAACAAACTAAAGAAAAAAGAAGAAGAAAAAATTGGCGAACCCACGGAAGATATCTTGCTTCTTCGAGAAATCCGCGACTACCTTAAAAAATCTAAAAATTAATTTTATGAAAAAATTTTTTTTCTTCTTTCTCTTCATTTTCCTCGGCGGTCTCGCCGGCTGCGCCAAACAACCCCCGCCAACAAATCCTCAGCCGATTCCCAAAATAAAAGAAGACCCCTGCTATAACTATGACGAAAAAAACTGTCCCTCAGGTTGCAAACTAAAACTTTTGGGCAGCTTGGACCCCACGACTGGTGTCGAATACTTCGCTAATAAATGCGTTTCCGCCGAATAAAAAGCAAAATCCCCCATAAAAACCCCAATCTTGACTAATTCTAGCAAATCCGCTATACTAAACACTGTAAATTCTAACTAAAGAAAGCGAATTAAACGAATTCCGCTTTTACAGCAATTTGTAGATTCGTAGCAAATTCGTAATTCGTAACCATATATGGCAGAAGAACAAACATTAGATCGAAAATTTCCGGATGTTGTGCCTGGCGCAGTCGTCCGTGTTCACCAAGAAATCACTGATGTGAATTCCAAAGGCGAAGAAAAAAAACGTATCCAAGTCTTCGAAGGCACGGTTCTTGCCCGTAAGCATGGTACTGGCATCAAAGCCACAATCACCGTTCGCAAAGTTACCGAAGGCGTCGGTGTGGAAAAAATTTTTCCGCTCGAACTTCCGACAATCAAAAAAATCGAAACGGTCAAAAAACTAAAAGTGAAGCGCGCTAAATTGGCCTTCTTGAGAAAACCTCACAAGAAAATCAAAGACGCCTAATCGCTTCTATAAAAAAACACCCCGCCGAATCGGCGGGATGTTTTTTTTCTTTTAAATTACCAGTTCCCCAGTAACCCAATATCCCAGTCACCAATTTACAAAATACTTTTTAAAAATTGCCCCGTCAAAGAATCTTTTTTCTTCACAATATCAGTCGGTTTACCCTCAGCTACCACATATCCACCTTTATCTCCACCTTCCGGCCCCATATCAATAATCCAATCCGCATTCTTAATCACATCCAAATTATGCTCAATGATCAAAACCGTATTTCCCTTATCAACTAATTTGTTCAAGATGAGTAGCAGTCGCTTAATATCGTCGAAATGCAACCCTGTCGTCGGTTCATCAAGGATGTACAAAGTTTTCCCAGTCGCATATCGAGAAAGTTCTGTCGCCAATTTTATACGTTGCGCTTCACCACCAGACAAAGTTGTCGCTGGCTGCCCCAAAGTCAAATATCCCAACCCCACCTCATCAAGCAACGATAATTTTTCATAAAGAATCGGCGTATCCGCAAAAAAATCTTTTGCTTCATTCACCGTCATATCAAGTACGTCGGCGATATTCTTTCCGCGATAATGAATTTCCAATGTTTTTTTGTTATAACGACGTCCTTTGCATTCCGCGCATTCTACATATACGTCAGGCAAAAACTGCATTTCTATCTTAATCAATCCGTCTCCACCGCAATTTTCACAACGACCGCCTTTCACGTTGAAACTAAATCGACCCGCATCAAACCCTTTAATTTTAGCTTCCGGCACCAATGCAAATAGGTCTCGGATATAAGTGAATAATCCTGTATACGTAGCCGGATTTGATCTCGGTGTTCGCCCGATCGGAGTCTGATCAATTGTGATCACCTTATCGATGTTTTCCAAACCAGCAATAGACTTGTGCGCCGCCGGCAAATCTTTCGATCGATAAAAATATCTAGTCAACGCTTTCGCTAAAATTTCAGACATCAACGTTGATTTTCCCGATCCAGACACACCTGTTATGGCCACCAAATTACCCAAAGGAATTTTCACGTCTACATTTTTTAAATTAAAAGCCGTAGCCCCTTTGATTTCAATCGACTTTCCATTTCCTCTTTTTCCTTTTTTCAAAACTTCAATTTTCTCTTTGCCCGCTAAATATTTGCCTGTTAAAGATTTCTCAGATTTTTTAATTTCTTCCACTGTCCCCTCTGCCACTATTTGTCCGCCATAAATTCCCGCGCCTGGACCAACATCAATAATCCAATCCGCCGCTTGCATCATCGCCTCATCATGCTCTACCACAATCACACTATTCCCTTTATCACGTAAATTTTCCAAAGTTTTAATTAACTTATCATTGTCCGCCGAATGTAATCCGATTGAAGGCTCATCAAGCACATAAATCACCTCGGACAAAGCCGATCCGAGTTGTGTCGCCAATCGAATACGTTGCGCTTCTCCGCCAGACAAAGTTACAGCGCTTCGTCCCAAAGACAGATATCCCAGACCGACATTTTCCAAGAATTCCACCCGCCGATTTATTTCTTTGATAATGGCGCCGGCAATTTTAAAATCTACATTATTAATCGCCTCTTTTACAAATTTAAAATCCTTCTTTGACAACTTTTTGGAAGTACCAGAATTTGGAAGCAAATTCGCTCCACGCAATAATTCTTCCACCAAAATTCGCAAATCCGACACCGAGACATCTGTATATTCAATAATTGAAAGTCCTCCAACAGTTACCGCCAAACTTTCTTTTTTGAGTCTCTTCCCTCCACAATCCGGACAAGTATGGACTCTCATATATTTTTCAATTTCTTTGCGAATATAATCCGAATCCGTCTCCAAATATTTTTTCTCCAATCCGGGAATCACGCCCTCAAAGGACATTTGCTTGGAGCCAATTTCATAAATTTCTTCTCCAGTGCCATACAGCACAACATTTTTTGCCTTTTTGTTTAATTTTTCCACTGGCTCATCAATCGAAAAATTATGCCGTTTAGCAACAGCGGCGAGAAGTTGCCAGATGGACGTTTGATTGGAAAAAATTTTCGTCCACGGTTTAATAGCGCCCTGTGCAAGTGTCAAACGCGGATTGCTAATTACCAATTCCGGATCCACTTCCTGCTTTGCCCCCAGACCGGCACATACTGGACAAGCGCCATAAGGAGAGTTGAAAGAAAAACTTCGCAATTCGATCTCAGGCAGATCAATATCGCATTTTGGACAAGTATAAAACTGACTAAATAACATATCATCGGGCACATCTGATCGCAATACCACGACCAATCCGTTGCCCAAATCCGCGGCTACCTTTACCGAATCTGCCAATTGTTGTTTTGTTTCCTTGTCGCCATCAAGCAGTACTCTATCAATGACAATCTCTATGGTATGTTTCTTTGTTTTATCAATTTCCAAATTATCTATTTCTTCAATATTATAAATCACGCCATCAAGTCGCACTTGATAATAGTTGGCTTTTCTAATTTCTTCAAAAATTTTTGTGTGCGCGCCTTTTTGCTCGCGCACCACTGGCGCGAGAATCGCCACATTTACCCTGTGATTGATCTTCCAAATCTTTTCCACTATTTCCACCACCGCTTGTCGCGTCACTTCCAATCCGCAATTTGGACAATGCGGATGACCGATTCTACTAAACATCAAGCGAAGCAAGTCATAAATTTCCGTAATCGTCCCTACCGTAGAACGTGGATTTTGCGCGGAATATCGTTGATCAATTGCAATC
>ERZ795059.3047-NODE-3047-length-16615-cov-8.260990_pt1 | contig 16615 bp, 13 predicted proteins | sample MGYA00375143_ERZ795059 | MGnify/ENA primary metagenome ERZ795059 (study PRJEB30188, sample SAMN05720168) | activated sludge metagenome | isolation source: Anaerobic digester | place: USA | collected 2015-01-07 ... | reverse complement strand
TGTTAGATTCGAAAGGAAAGGCGTATGGTCTTGAACTACTTGTAAAGAAATCGACAGGTAAAGTAAACGGATGGGTGAGTTATACATACTCCCGATCACTGTTACAAACTCAGGGAAATTCTCCAACCGAAACCATTAATGATGGAGTATATTATCCAAGCAGCTACGACAAACCACATGCTTTTAACTTTATCGGAAACTATAAGTTTAGCAGACGATTTAATTTTTCACTTAACGTGGTGTACAGTACAGGTAGGCCGATTACTTTACCCATTGCCAAATATGATTTAGGAGGCACTCAACGAATTTACTACTCCGATCGAAACGCCTATCGAATCCCAGATTATTTCCGTACGGATATCTCAATCAATATTGAAGGAAATCATAAAGTGAAAAAACTCGCCCACAGCTCCTGGACAGTGGCGGTCTACAATCTGACCGGAAGAGCCAACGCATACTCTGTATATTTTACTTCAGAGAATGGCGTTATTAAGGGCTATAAGCTTTCCATTTTTGCCCAGGCTATTCCAACCATTACATATAATTTTAAATTTTAACCGACATGAAAACGGTTCGCTTTTGCTCACTACTCATACTCTTCGTCATACTGGTGACAGGTTGCATTGAATCCTATCCACCTCCCATTATCAATGATGAGGTAAACTTTCTGGTTATCGATGGCTCTGTTAATACGGAAGACGGAAGCGCGCTAGTGAAACTAAGTCATGCCATACCGCTTTCCTCAAATGAACCTTTTCCACCTGAATTAAATGCTACTGTGAGACTGGAGGACAATGACGGAAACATGTATTCGCTGATAGAGACTTTTGGAGGTAATTATGAGCAATCCAATTTAACGCTCAACGATTCAAAAGAATACAGACTGTATGTAAGAACCTCTAACAATACTGAATACCTATCCGATTTTATTACTATAAAACAAACCCCTCCAATTGATAGTGTTAATTGGGCACCTTCACGTACGCTTGAAGGAATTGATATTTTTGTGAATACACATGACGATTCAAAGAATACCCGATACTATCAATGGACTTTTGAAGAGACATTTCAGTATGAGGCTCCTTACTATACCTTTCTTAAACATCAAAATGGAGATATAATTCCCATTCCGAATGCAGAGCAAACCTTTACTTGCTGGCGAACATTGCCCTCACAAAAAATTCTTATTGGCTCCTCTGAAAAGCTTAGCCAGGACATAATTTATAATTTTCCCCTTACCTTCATCCCTAAGGGTTCACAAAAAGCAATTATCAAATACAGTATTTTAGTGAAACAGAAAGCGCTTACACGTGAAGCATATGATTACTGGTTAAACTTACAAAAGACTACAGAGAATCTGGGAGGTTTGTTCGATCCTCAACCCGGACAGGTAACAGGCAACATTCATAACATAACAAATCCAAATGCCCCTGCTCTCGGATACTTCGATGTTGGTGCTGCGCAGGAGACACGATTTTTTGTTGATGCCAACGACTTACCCGAAGATCTTAGAACGTACAAATCATTAGGATTTTGCATTAAAGATACTGTCTTAGTTGCAGATCTTTCCGGATTAACAAGCACCGATATAATTGTAGATGCCCTATATGGAAACAGTACAGCTCCTTACGGATATACCTATTCAAATTCGTCATGCACCGATTGCAGGAATCAAGGAGGGGTATCCATCAAACCATCATTCTGGGAATAATTCTATTCAATCATGACAAGATTTTTTCGATTAATCATTATTCTATTCAGTGTTGGTGGCATTCCAGGTTCTTTGCATACTGCATTTGCCCAACAAAGCAATCTCGATAATCTGACAAAAAGTTTCGACTTATATCGAACACAAATTCTACAGGAAAAAATCTATTTGCACATTGATCGCCCTTCTTATTTAACAGGAGAAACACTATGGTTTAAAGTTTACCTTACTGATGCCACGATCCATAAACCTTCTGAAGTAAGCAAAGTTGCATATGTGGAATTTATTGATGGCACTAATTCATCAGTACTGCAAACCAAAGTTGAAATTAAGAATGGAACCGGATCTGGCTCACTTTACCTGCCTGCAACATTAAACAGCGGTAACTATATGGTGCGTGCATACACCAACGTTATGAAAAACTTCAGTACAGAGTTTTTCTTTCACAAGTCCATAAGCATCGTCAACACTTTTAAAAGTTTAGAAAATGAATCCAAAGCGATTGCACCAGTTTACGATGCTCAATTCTTTCCCGAAGGTGGAAACCTTGTTAATGGATTAAGAAGTAAAATTGCTTTCCGTGTCACTGATCCTTCCGGGAATGGAATTGATTTCAAAGGGTCTGTTCTCGATCAGCAAAATGATACAATCGTTTCCTTTTCACCAAAGCATTTTGGCATCGGCTATTTCTTTTTAACTCCGCATCCGGATGAACAATACCATGCAATCATTCGTGATCGCGCTGGAAAAATTCAAAAGTTTAATCTTCCAAATACTTTAAATAGTGGATACACCATGCATGTTTCTGATAGTTCAGCGGATAACATACGTTTAACTATCAATGCAATATCAAATGAAACTTCTGTCATACCAGGCGCCTACCTCTTTGTCCATTCACGGAATATGATGATTCGTGCAGCATTTCAAACCCTTCGTCAAGGATTTGCTGAATTTGTTATCAATAAAAAAGATCTACCCGATGGCATTTCACACATTACTATTTTTGATGCTTCAATGAAGCCCGCTTGCGAGCGGTTGTACTTTAAGCAGCCCGAAAACAATTTAATAATCACTGCCAAGCCGAATCAGGCTCAATATGACTCAAGACGATCTGTTAAAATTGATTTGAACACCACTTATAAACAAACGCCTGCGAAATCTAATTTATCATTTTCTGTATTTAAAGTTGATTCACTTCCGTCATCCAGCGGAAACATGGTGAATTATTTCTGGCTTACTTCCGATTTAAAAGGAACAATAGAAGCACCTGAATTCTATTTCGCATCGACTTCTGACACCAAAGAAGCTGTTGACAATCTTATGCTCACACATGGCTGGAGAAGATTCACATGGGATGATATTTTGAGCAGAAAGAAAAGCAGCTTTGAGTTTATTCCGGAATACAGAGGGCACATTATTCAAGGCAAGGTTGCAAAACAAGATGGCACAACTGAATCCGGGATAATGACTTATCTTTCTTCTCCCGGTAAAATTATTAACCTATATCCATCAAGAAGTAACAAAGATGGAGCGGTGCAATTTGAAATGCGTAATTTTTATGGACGCACTAAGATTATTGCGCAAACCAATCCAAAAAAAGACAGTGCATATTCCTTTACCATTAAATCACCATTTTCAGATCAGTTTAGCAGTCAAAGAATTCCATTCTTTAAACTTTCACCCGAAATCAAAAATCAACTGGTAAACCGAAGTGTTGCTATGCAGGTTCAGGACATTTATTTTGCAAATGAGCTCGCTAAGTTAAAATCAAATCCAAAGGATAGTTCGGCTTTTTATAATGCAGCAGACGAGACCTATTTACTTGATGCTTACACACGTTTTCCTGTAATGGAAGAAGTATTGCGCGAATATGTTCCCGGTGTATTGGTTCGCAAACGTAAAGATGGCTTTTACTTCATTCTCTTAGATAACCTAACCAAAGGAGTATTTAGAGATTCACCCCTATTACTGATTGACGGAGTACCTGTATTTGACGAAGATGAAATTATGAATTACAGTCCACTCAATGTAAAAAAACTGGAGGTAGTAACGCGAAGATGGTTCTTAGGGCCAGTGAGTTTTTCAGGTATTGTTAGTCTCACAACATACAATGGCGATCTCAATGGGTTTCAACTGAATCCAAACAGCGTTATACTCAACTATGAAGGTCTTCAGTTGCAACGAGAATTTTATTCCCCTAAGTATGAGAATAAGCGCCAGCACGACAGCAGAATGCCGGATCAGCGTTACTTATTGTTCTGGAATCCTCAAGTGATTACAGATGCAGATGGACATACACAGGTAGAATTCTATACTGCAGATATTCCAGGAGAGTATAAAATTGTTGTAGAGGGAATAACTAAAGACGGAGCCATTGGAACTACCTCTTCAAGCTTTATCGTCAAAGAATTAAATAATTGATTTCCTGATTTAGATTTGGCTCTGGACAAGAATGAAATAATAACACTATCACCCTGTGCTCTTACATCGCATTGCTATTAAGATCGCTTTTTTTATTAACGGTTTTATCTATGCTAATTGGTCAGCGCGCCTGCCCCGCATTCAGGAATTGTATCATGCCGACAACGGCACAATCAGTCTCATCTTTCTAGCTTCATCAATTGGTGCTGTTGGCATCATGCCCTTTACAGGTTGGGCTATTGTTAAGAACGGAAGCCGGAGTATTATTCTGTTTGCCATGGTACTTTATTGTATAGCAGTTCCCCTCATTCCATTTATGCCGGGCATTACAGCCCTCATTGCATTATATTTTAGTATGGGTATTGTAACGGGGATGCTTGATGTTGCAATGAATGCGCAAGCCGTAATGGTGGAGAAATTATACAACAAACCCATCATGACATCTTTTCACGCATTGTTTAGCATCGGCATGATGCTCGGTGCGTGGAGCGGATCGCTGTTTACCTTATTGCATTTCGATTTACTTCATCACTTTAGTATTGTAATCGGTATTGCATTACTTGCTGTTGCGTGGGCAAGCCGTAACCTGGTTCGTGATAAACCCGATCCTTCCATTAAACATGATGGGCCACTCTTTCGATTACCAAACACTGCACTGATTGGTATTGGCATCATTACCTTTTGCTGTATGTTAGGTGAAGGCGCCATGTCGAACTGGAGTGTGAACTATATGGAAAATATTACGCATGCCACTCGATCACTTGCACCCATAGGACTTTCAGCTTTTGCTGCAGCAATGACCATCGGAAGAATTTTTGGTGATCGCATCCGATTAAAATTGGGAGACCGGAAAATGATTATCGTGGGCGGTGTTGTAGCGTTCATTGGATTATCAACAGCACTTTTATTCCCTCAACCCTACATTTCAATCCTTGGTTTTTTTCTGGTCGGGTTGGGTTTATCATCCATCGTTCCGATAGCGTATAGTATTTCGGGCAATGTAAAAAATTTACCATCTGGTGTGGGCTTAGCAATGGTAACCACTGTTGGCTATTCAGGATTTTTTGTTGGCCCACCCATTATTGGTTTTTTGGCTGACTGGCAAAATTTACAGTTTGCATTGGGAGTTGTTCTTCTCCTATTTGTTACTATGACGACTTTAGGAATTCGATATAAACCAAAAACTGATGGACATTAAACTGGAAGAGATTGGAAACAAGGGTTCATTCTTCATAGGAGAAAATAAAAAACGCTTAGCCGAAATGACCTTTAGCAAAGCAGGCGAAACAAGAATCATCATCGATCATACAGAGGTAAGTGATCTACTTCGGGGAAAAGGAGCTGGCAAACAATTAGTTCACGCAGCTGTCGAATACGCACGAGAAAAGAATATAAAAATTCTACCGCTTTGTCCTTTTGCTAAATCAGTCTTCGATAAGGTAAAAGAATTTCAGGATGTACTTGACTGATAATAAACTCCTCTATTATTCCAAATGAATACTTTCCAATGCAAATGAAAATTCATTTTTAATATCCACTTCATCAATTCCGGGTCCAACTGAAATCTGAATAGTTTCAGCATCCTTCATATTCAATGGATTAGAAGATGGTGCTCCCTCAAAATAATACTTTAAAAAACCGGGGTACGGTCTTGGAAGCGTTACCAATTTAACGGGTTTTAAATCAGAAATATTTAGAGTATAATTTTTAGTTGCTTCTTCATTTATGGTAATCAATCCTCCATAGGTATCTCCATTCTTCATTACTAAAGCAATTTGAATCGGAAATGGTTTTTCGTTTATTGATGATGCCTTCACAACAAGTTTTGTAAAACGATTCAATTCAGTAGCTCTTCCCTTGATTTTTGCAGAAAAATTATAGCGCATTGAAAAGTCAGCAATCTGAGGCCCGTTCAGATTTTCTGAATCTACAGTGACAAGGCCCGGCACTTTTATTACCATCAAAGCAGTGTTGGGCTCATTACCGGGTAAGAGCGTTGATCCTCTCCTCCACTCTCTCGATGTCTCATCTGAATCTGTAAAAGCATCGAATAAGTACAGTCTATTCTTTTTCGAAACTACAGCAACCTTATACGACTTGTTATCTGGTGTGTCCCATTTTGAAATTGATCCAACCACACCTGATGGATAGGCTTGTGTTACTCCGTTTTGCTTAACACGAATAGAATAATTTATATAACCGTGTTGAATATCAGTAGACGGAATTGTGACTTCATAATCATACGCTGTTGATGGATTCATATCGATCACTTTGTTTCCGGTTGATGAGTTGATGTGCAATTGAACCGACTCCGGTTTTTCTTTCGTAACAACCGATACCTTGATTTTCAAATCAATATTTTCTGTGATTTCATTAAAGGGTGTATGAAGTACATATGCTTTTTCTACAGATGATTTGGGTGCGGAGAATTCATCCATTCTGATATTTCCCAATTTGTCTTTGCCAGTTACTTTGGTCGTTACTCCATTTTTCACCAACAAATAAACACCAGGACGAACTTGAAACGTATTATCTGAATTTTTAAAGTCCACAAAATCACCAGCAAGAGTTGATACCTTAAATTGATTACCCAAATCAGGAAGGGAGATTTGCATTGGCCATGTTCTCCAATTAATTACGGCAACCTCCTTCTTCAAATTATTTCGTCCGAAAATATTATCAACCCAAATAGCATCGGGCATTACTTCCAATCTCCAGACACCTGGCTCTACCTTATCTAGAAAGTATGCGCCTTTGCCTTCGTATTTTACAAGCGATGAATTTCCAAGACCGCTGATCGATTCCAATGTTTCGGGCTTGGTTGGGTTCGTTACAGTAGTGTTGGTATAAATGAATTTCTTATCCGTCACCATTTCAGCAAGGTCATCTTCATAACTTAGATGAAAGGCATCGAATGTGGCATTGTCTGGATAGTGACCAAAGTTTTTATACATCGGCACTTGATGGAAAACTTCAGATGCCAGTTTTAAGCTCAATGCTTTTTGTGGAGCATACGCCAAATTCATATAATGAGTATTGTACTCTGTATTCGCATAAGCTATAAAGGTAGGATCGTACGCAAAGTGGGTTGCCCATTGTATTCCAGCTTCTCTGAAACTTCTTGCCATGGCTGGATAGATATACGACCTGCCGATGTCGGCTGCATCAAATTCATACACTACTTTTGCGGATGATTTAAATTTTGGATCGGATGCAAAAGGAATGGTGTATTGATCAACGTTAGGTAAAAAATTTCCACGCAACTCATGCTGCGCACCCAACCCAGTAGGATACCATTGAAAGGTTCCTCCTTGTATGTCAGCATTGAAATACGCTTTACTTAGATGGATGCTGTGACTGATGTTATAAAAGATAGGTTTCTTACATCCTGTCTTTCGCATGGACTTCACCATTCGATTTATAAAGGTAGTGACTTCTTCCTGTGTGCCTCGATGATGTGGTTCGTTACTCACTTCAAAGGCAACAATATCCGGATCATTTTTATACGCCACCTTTGTATAGGTATTGACATGATTCAGAAATTGGAATAGGTAATTCTCCTGCGCTTTGATCGCATCTTCATTTGTTAAACAAGCATCCTTTCCATACTTGTGCGAAAATCCCGGTGTGCTTTCATCCCTATCGGGATATCCATTTCCCCAAAATGCAATGGGAGTAAGCAATACCTTTATTCCCCGCTCTTTCATCTTCATTAACATGTAATCAAAAAGCCGGAAGTGTTCATTGTCAATCAAATTACCTAGTGAATCACTGATCTCAGTATCCCACACATGTACTCTGAATGCATCAAAACCCAATCGCGAAAAATGATACACATCATTATCAATTACTTTTTCAAGATCAACACCCAGTATCTTTGCGGAGCGAAATGCGTGTGCAAATGGAGCGGTGTAATTCACACCAAATCCCTGCACTTCCTTTTTCGTAGTGCCCCAGCGCATAACACCATTTTTATCTACATATACATCTGCTGTCTTTTGCGCTTGAGCGGATAAGGCACAAACAATTGATAATACAATCGGAAAGAAAATATTCTTAGTCATGGCTTCTTAAAATGATTAATGCGTTGAACGATTGTTCTCTGAAATTCAGATTTGGTTTAAGGTAGCGATTACCTTAGAAATCAGCTTTCATATATTCTATTCCTTTGATTTTATTTCCATCAAAATCAAAGAAGGCACAGTTTTCCCAGGTAGACCCGGTTCCCCACAAATCTTTCAGGTTTGAAGTAATCCACGCAGGCTCCCAATACACCACGCCTATTCCTCCACCATCTTTCACTTCGGTTGTTAACTTCTTCATAAAATCATACTGACCTTGAACAGTGAAAGGGAAACCAGAAACCGGTGTCTGAGGACCAAATTGATTATTATAACTATCATCGCCTGCTGTCGTCCAGGGATATGCCGTTTCTAAAATGATCACATCTTTTAAGTACCTCGATTTAAAACCAGAAACAGAAGTTGAAATATCATTGATGCCAACAGTAGTATGCCACAACGGATAATATGAAAACCCAACCATATCAAAATCAGTTACTGATCCCTGACTTAAAATATTATCAAACCACCACTGTACATTTTTAGGATCAGCAACATGTAGAATAATTTTTGTTTTGATTGTTGTGGTTGCTGTGATGTCGCGCACTGCTTTAATTCCCGCATTCAAAACAGCGCCCATATTAGACCACGAGCCATCACACACATTGCAAGTAGGGAACCCTGTGGGTGCTTCTGAGAAGAACATTCCGCAATTCGTTTCATTTCCAATTTGAACCAGTTCAGGTAGCAGCCCTTTTGAATTAAGGTATTGCAATGTTTTAAAGGTATAGTTGTAAACCGAGTCTTTTAATACCGTTATACTTTTGATTTCTTCCCATGCTGCAGGAATGTATTGTTTGCCTGGATCGGCCCACTCATCTGAGTAATGAAAATCCAACAACACTTTCATGCCTTGTGCTTTGGCAAGTGTAATTGATTTCTCCACATCCTTTAAGTCATTATAAAGTTGTGATCCGGCAGGATCATACACTTCTTTTGTCCATGCTGGATTATGCCAAAGGCGCAAACGCACCAGGTTATTTCCATTCTCTTTAAATATCTGATACGGATCTTTTACAATGTTCAAATCTTTATACACACCATCATGATTTAAAATCTGATTAACATACGAAAGGTCTGATCCAAAGTAAAAATCACCCGGTATCGGAGGCTCCACAATCGGATCAGGTTCATTACTTCCACACGACATTAAAGAAAGTATAAACCAAAAGAATAGACTTGTTATCACGGTCTTCAAATTGAAAAATATATTAGTAAAACAATTTATGAAACGACAAACTTACAGCTTCTCTCCCAAATTAACGCCCTGCATTTCTTCTTGCTTATTAAACGGTTGATTATACAATCGCTTACCGGTAGCTTTAAAGATAGCGTTTGCAATGGCGCCTCCTGTTGGTGGAAGAGCTGGCTCACCTAACCCGGTAGGATCAATGCCATTATTTACAAAATGAACTTCCACTTCGGGCACTTCTTTGAATCGGATCAATCGGTAATTGTTGTAATTTTTTTGTTCAACCGCTCCATCTTTAAATGTAAGATTACCAAAAAGCGCATGGCCCATGCCATCTACAATTCCTCCCTTCACTTGTTGGTACGCACCACTTAAGTTTATCACAATTCCACAATCTGCAGCTGCATAAATTTTCTGAATCATCGGCTTGCCATTCTTCATCGCTACTTCTGCTACTTGTGCAACATATGAGCGATGCGAGAAGTAAACGGAGAATCCCTGGTGAACTTTTTTATTCTTACCCCAGTTGGATTTTTCTTTCGCCAATTCGATTACGCTTTTCATTCGATCAATATCGTATTTGATAGCGCCAACCGGATTCTTTTTAGCTCGCTCTAAAAGATTCAGCCTGAATTGAATTGGATCTTGCTTAGCCTCAACTGCTACCTCATCCAGAAATGCTTGTTCTGCATACGCGAGGAAATTAGTAATGGGTGCGCGCCAGGCTCCTGTAGTGATGGGTGATTTATGTTCGATGGAATCGATCAATAGATTATCTACCGCTCCTGATGGAAAATTATCTTCACGTGTTGGATTGCCTGCATTCATCCCTACTCCTCGTAATTTATAGCCAATCATATTTCCTCCAGCATCTAACGCAGCTTCAAAACGATAACGCACAGCAGGTCGATAACTTCCGCCAGTCATATCATCCTCACGAGTCCAGATTACTTTTACAGGCGCTTTAATTAAACTCGAAAGTTCGGCTGCTTCTAATACGTAATCTGATTTTAGTCTGCGACCGAATCCACCACCCAGGCGCGTGAGTTCAAGCGTGATTTTTTCTGGAGCAATACCTAACAGCTTCGCTGTTTCATTACGCGATATATCAGGTAATTGACAAGGTCCTACTAACTCTACTCCGTCTTCACGCACATGTGCAAAGAAGTTCATGGGTTCCATCGGACTATGCGAAAGAAACGGACATTGGTATTCGCGTGAAATAACTTTTGCTGCTGATTTAAATGCAGCATCAACATCGCCATCTTTTCTTCTTACGGTTGCTTCATTGCTATTGAGCAGTTCCTTAAAAATTTGGTCGTGGTCTGATGTGCTTTCTATGTTACCTTCTTTTTCGTATTCAACCTTCAATACCTTACGCGCCTTGTTAATTTGCCAGGTAGATTTTCCAACGATGGCAACATTGTTTTTAAATGTAACAACATCCACAACTCCACTCATCGCTTTCGCAGCAGTTGAATCAACCGATTTGATTTTTGTTCCAAAAGCCGGAGGTCGTTGAATCATAGCGAACAACATACCTTCACGATAAAAATCTAATCCATAGAGTGGCTTACCCGTAATCATTTCAAGGTTGTCAACATTATGAACTGCTGTACCGATCAGTTTAAAATCTTTTTTGTCTTTGAGTTTTACATCGGCAGGCACTGCAATAGAAGAAGCTTCTGTTGCCAACTCGCCATAGGTAAGTTTCTTTCCACTCGCAACATCAATCACAAAACTATTCTCTGCTTTTAATGAAGCCGCTGAAACGTTCCAGCGTTTAGCAGCTGCTTCCACTAACATCTGTTTCGCGGTAGCACCTGCTTTGCGTAAACGTTCCCATGAATGTGGGATGGCTCCGCTACCTCCAGTGAGTTGGCGTTCAAATTTTTTAGTATCTAAGGCTGCTTGAATTACTTTCACATTCTTCCAATCGGCTTCAAGCTCTTCGGCTACGATCATTGGAAAAGAAGTCTTGATGTTTTGGCCTAATTCAGGATTGGGTGAAAAGATGGTAATGATATTATCGGACGAGATAGAGAGGTAGCTATTAAAGTTTGCATCATCAACCGGTAATGAAGCCGTCTTTAGTACTTTCATTGACGAAGCTTCAGCGTTACTCCAATGAAATCCCAATATCAATCCACCCGTGGCTGTTGTAGCCATCTTCAAAAAATCACGTCTGTTTGTTTTTAATAGTGTTGACATGGCAGTGATTGATTAGTGTTTAGAAGATGCGAGTGTAATAGCTTCATGAATGCGATGATAGGTACCACATCGGCAAATGTTACCATTCATTGCAGTATCGATCTGATCTTTTGTGGGCTTTGGATTCTTTGCCAGCAAAGCTGCAGCTGACATGATTTGCCCCGCCTGACAATAACCACATTGTGGAACATCAACTTCACTCCACGCTTGCTGAACGGGATGATCACCCTTTTCAGAAAGGCCTTCAATGGTCGTAACTTTTCCAACACCGATTGCCGAAACCGGTACCGAACAAGAACGTATGGCATTTCCATTTAGATGAACGGTACACGCGCCACACTGGGCAATACCACATCCATACTTTGTTCCGACTAAACCAAGATGATCGCGCAAAACCCACAACAATGGAGTATCTGCGTCTACATCCGCAGTAAGGGACTTACCGTTAATTTGTAATGTATAGCTAGCCATTTTCTAAGGGATTTATTTTTTAGATATCAAAATACCGAATGAATCGAACTATTAATCTACTAAATAGAATCCTGTCAACGAACTGCTTTTTGATAAGCGGAAGAAATAGTGGTGACTTAAGCCTATCGGTCGGATTTCTTAAAATATACCTTAAAGGTAGTTCCTTCATCCACTATACTTTCCAATTCAATCCTTCCTCCAAAAACAATAATTTGAGTTTTAATTAAGTATAACCCCAATCCTTTGCCCTCCACATGGTTATGGAACTGCTTCAGTAATCATACCCGTTAGCCAAATGCTTATCGTTTTACTTTCAATCTCCAATACAAATAAACAACGATCACATTTTCCAAAACCAGAATCCAAAGTAATGGATTCGTAAAAAATGTTCGGTAGCTACTGGCATTGTACGGAATTTCCACAACCGGTACGGTTATAAATGCATCCAAAAGCAAAGCAGTGGAAACCATCACTAAACCTAATTTGAATCCATTAACATTGCTTACATTTCTATAATATAGAGCAGCACCAAATAAAGACATTGGAATGATGAGTATCCCAATTAAAAATTCTTGTTGAATTTCGGAGTCTTTAATTCCAGGTATAAAACTTAGTAAGGTGAATACAATAAGGACAAGTATCCATACAATACTTCCAGATAAAATAGCGCTTCGTATTTTCATTTTTTTATTTCTTTAATGATTAACTTCTCAATTAGCAGAATTCCATACTCCGGTGACAACAGTCTCCCTTACGTATTCAGTAAAATCTTTCGGTTTCCTTCCAAGTACTTTTTCGATGTCGTTAGTTATACTGGAATTTCTGCCATCTAATACTTGTGTGAAAAGATATTCAGCCAACCAAATGTGATCTTCTGGCACCTGATAATTTCGAAGCATGGTGGTATATTCCAAAATGGTGATCGATTGAAACGCAATGTCTCGCCCGATATGATTTGAAATTTCAGCCACCGCGTGTTTAAAGGTTAAGAGCCGTGGACCCGTTAATTCATATATTTTTCCAACGTGCTCATCGTTTAGTAGCGATTCAACAACAACCTCTGCAATATCACCTGCATCAACAAATGGCTCGAGTGTTTCTCCTTGTGGTAACGCAACATGGCCAACTTGAAGAGGCTCCAGAAAAATACTCTCACTGAAATTCTGATTGAACCAACTCGCTCGTACAATGGTCCAATTTACACCTGAACCCATTACTACTTGCTCGCAAGCCTGAGCTTCCTTTTCTCCTCTTCCGGAAAGTAGAATCATTTTTTTAATGCCTGATCTCACCGCCAGCAATGTAAATTCTTCAATCGTTTTAAGAGCAGCTGGAACAGCAAGATCAGGCTGAAAAGTGATGTAAACCGAATCAATTCCTTTTAATGCGCCATCCCAGGTTTTTTCATTTTCCCAATCAAAAGAGGGATCTTCACTTCTTGATCCTATACGAACAACTTTACCTAGATCCGTTAGTTTGCTCGCTACTCTACGGCCGGTTTTACCTTTACCTCCCAGTACTAAAATCTTTTTTGTTTCCATTTTGTGCATTTTTTGTTAGCACAAAAATGGAAGTAACAGGAGAGAGCGGCTTGTCTGAAAAGGATTGAAATTGGTTTGAAAAGGATTACTTTCTTATCTCGCTTGGTCGCTGACCGAATTTCTTTAGAAAAGCACTTGAAAAGGAACTAATGCTTTCATACCCAACAAGCCCGGCAACTTCCTGAATACTCATGCCACGATGTGTAAGCAACTCATGTGCTTTGTTCAATCGCTCGTGTTGCAAATATTTGAATACCGGAACCCCAAACAATTCCTTGAAACTCTTCTTGAGTTTAAAACTGTTTAGTCCTATTAACTTTGAAAGTTCGCTCAGCGATGGAGGCGCTTCCATATTATTCGAAAGTATTTCTTTGGCCTCGTAGAGTTTATGTCGCTCCGGATTTTTTATTTCAGCACGATGATCTGCCTGTGAAATGATAGCAAAGAAATGAGAGAGTAACTCCATTACCTGACTTCTGATAAACATCATTCTGGTTGTGCCGGTATAAGAAGTAGAGAATATTTTATCAACAGCTGATTGCATATCGGGCGACATATAAAAGATGGGACCTTCAACGTAGTGATCCTGTGGATTGATCAGTTCATGAAGGTATTGAGCAAAGACATCAACCTCCTGCTTCGGTAATGTTTGAATGTTTTTTATAGAAGACACGACACAAATGCACTGTAGTGGTTTTTTACTTGAAATGTTATGAACAAATTGCACCTTACTGTTGGCGCTAAAAGAAAGTGCAATTCCTTTTGTGTTACTGTATTTTTTGGTCTTTTTCCCATAGTGAATATCCAGCTCTACGTTACCGGAACCATAAAATGAAAAACCAATTACCTGATCTTCAAAACCACACTGATCAACAACCTTCTCTTCTGCGATGGACTGTTCGATTAGTACGATGAAGTCGTTAATCTCGACAATATCTCGTGTCATTTGATTTTATTGTTGATGTTTATTCTATCGACTATGACGAATGTACCACCCTTTTATTGCTTGTGTATACGAATACGATATATTGTGAATCAAACGAAACAGGCCCTTTTGAAATTTAAAAAGCAAGACTCATGGAATATACCTACATCAACCCCAAAAGTTTATTCAACAGTACCCAATATGGATTTTCTCAAATGGTAGTATCCAATGCATCCGCAAAACTATTTTATACCTCTGGCCAGGTGGCAATTGATGCAGAGGAAAAAATTGTAGCAAATGATCTTGCTGGTCAAACGCGTGAAGTCCTTTTAAACTTAATTGCAGCTCTTAATGAGGCCGGTGGGAATTTAAAAGACATCATGATGCTGCGAATATATTTTGTTAACAAAGGTGATTTTAAAAATGAAGAAATAGGTATTGTGCTTCGCGAATTTTTTGGAACGGAAAATCCTCCAGCCAGTAGTTGGATTGGCGTACACTCTCTGGCACGACCCGAATTTCTAATTGAGATTGAAGCCTCTGGAGTTCTTTCTTAGTTTCAGGATAAACAATTTTACTTTTGGTTTTTCTCCATAGAAAAATCAATACTCCATCGGTAGCTGGAGATAGTAGCAAGTAAAAGGTGTGCCGCACTGAATACAAATACAGGATAATTCAGTGGCGCATCGGGACTAATGAAGATCGCCATGCAGAGTGCAAAAATCATAGTGAGGATTGAACTGCACAATGCCACTACTCGGATCTTAAAACCAATTATCAAACAGATACCAAATACAATCTCTGCCCCGGTTGCCAAAATTGCCGAGATGTTGGTTAACGCTCTATCAAGAAAAGGAACTAATGTATTGGTGTAGGTAACAAAATTATCCCAGCTACCCCATGCAACACTACCTGATCCAGGAGCACCAAGCCAAGCCATCCCATTCGATCCATAACAGGCCAGATAAAACCAACACCCAGTGCTAATCGAAGAAACAGTTGAGCGTAAGGTCGCAGGTTTTGTATTGATGATTGAGGTGATGAGTTGTTCATAGGTCATTTTGGTTAATACAAGACTACTATGAAATCTACTCTAATGAAAGTCACCTGACAACGAGCTTTCATGAAATGCTTCATTAAAACGATCAACCGATAATTTGATTCAGAATTAAAACACCTATAAGACCGATAATTGAAACGAGGGTTTCCATGAATGTCCACGATCGGAATGTGTCTTTCATTGACAATCCGAAATATTCTTTAAACATCCAGAAGGCGGTATCATTTACGTGCGAGAAAAAAAGACTACCGGCTCCAATTGAAAGTACCATCAAATTAGGATCAACTTTTTCCTGAACCATTAACGGATAAATAATTCCTGCTGCGGTTAGTCCGGCAATCGTAGCAGAGCCAAGGCACAATCGCAAAATAGCCGTGACTACCCATGCTAATAATAAGGGTTGCATTTGCCAACTACTCAAGGCCGCTGCAATTTCTTTGCTTGCTCCGCTGTCAACAAAAATTTGTTTTAAGATGCCCGCACTACCGATGATGAGTAATATCATGGCAATGTCTTTTACAGCATCCGTGTACACTTGCATAATTTCACTAAGTCGCTTTCCTCTTGCTATCCCTAGCGAATAAGTAGCGATGATAATGGTAAGACCCATAACAGCATTCGGTTCGCCCAGAAAAATCAATACCTCTTTTGCAGCGTTATTGTCGCCCATTATTTTTGATAACAATGCTACTAGTGCGATAATAAGAACCGGTAATAAAGAAGATGCGAGACTATTGAAAATACCCGGAAGCTTATCATCAGACAAATCAGAAACAAGATTTACCTTCCCTTCATTTGATTTAATGTTTTTTAAAGTTCTTGAGAAAAGCGGCCCTGCTATTACGATAGCCGGAAGTGCTATGCATATTCCATAAAAAAAAGTGGTTGCCATATTCGCCTTAAACTGCATGACCAATGCCATGGGTGAAGGATGGGGTGGTAAAAATCCATGCATAACAGAGAAG
>ERZ795059.3044-NODE-3044-length-16627-cov-6.878711_pt1 | contig 16627 bp, 20 predicted proteins | sample MGYA00375143_ERZ795059 | MGnify/ENA primary metagenome ERZ795059 (study PRJEB30188, sample SAMN05720168) | activated sludge metagenome | isolation source: Anaerobic digester | place: USA | collected 2015-01-07 ... | reverse complement strand
GAAAATAAAAAGGCGCCCGCCAAGGCGCCTGATGAACAATCAAAGAACTAGGCTTGCCGCCGCCAGCGCAGATAAGCCTCGATGAAAGGCTCCAAGTCGCCGTCCAGGACCGAGTCCACATCGCTCGTTTCTTGCTGGCTCCGATGATCCTTGACTAAGCGGTTGCCATACAGGAAATACGACCTGATCTGCTTGCCCCACTCGGCTTTCTGGACTCCGCCCCTTAATTTCTTCTCCTCGGCTTCCCTGGATTCCAGGGCGGCCTGATACAGTTTGCTCCTGAGTATCTTCAGGGCATTTTCCTTGTTCTGCTTCTGGGATCTCTCACTCTGGCAGCTTATCGTAATCCCGCTGGGCAAATGGACGATACGCACGGCCGAATCGGTCGTATTGACGCTCTGGCCGCCCGGACCGCTGGAGCGGAAAACATCGATGCGCAAATCCTCGTCCTTTATCTCTATCTCCCCCTCGTCTTCCAGCTCTGGAGTCACTTCCACCAAAGCGAACGAGGTCTGACGCAGACCGTCGGCATTGAAAGGCGAATTGCGCAGCAAACGGTGGACGCCGTTTTCACTTTTTAAATAGCCATAGGCATACGGCCCGACTAGGCGCAAGACCGAGCTTTTTAGGCCGGCTTCCTGGCCTAAATTGCGGTCAAGAATTTCCAGCTTCCAGCCCTTGCGCTCAGCCAGGCGCAGATACATTCGCTCGAGCATCTGAGCCCAATCCTGAGCATCAATACCGCCCGTACCGGCATGAATGGCTAGGATGGCGCTATGACTGTCATACTTTTCCGACAAAAGAGCTTTGAGCTCAAGTTGCGATAAATATTTTTCCAGCTGCTCTATTCTGAGGCCTATTTCCGGCAGTAAAGACTGATCCTCAGCTTCCGCTAAGCTCAAAAGTTGTGACAGTTCGGCGAATTCGCGGGAGAACTTCTCCCAGGCTCCGGTCTCTCCAGCCAGACGTTCTGCCTCCTGTCCCAGGGCCGCCGCCCGCTTCTGATCCTGCCAGAAATCCGGCGCGGCCATTTCCTGGCGCAGTTCTTCCAGGCGCTTTACTTTATCAGTCAATGACAAAACGGGCGCCAGTTTTCCAGCCCTTGCCTGTAGTTCTTCTATTTTCCCTCTTAAGTTGTCCATATGGGGATTATATCAAAATGACCTCGAATCAGCGAGATTAATTACCAAACTTCCAGACCCCTTTCTCTCGAAAGGCTGGAATACTCTGTCTTTTTGCTTTATTTAGAAACACTGATTTGTTTCCCCCTATTTTGTCAGCATATTCGGACAAACGAACAATCTTTTCGCCCTTTAAATAAGCAATCCTTTTATGAAATGATTCCAGAAGAGCTAAGTATAAAACTCTATCCATGCCATTGGTTTTATTTTTTCTGCTATCGCGATATTCACCAAACGAATCATAATAAAGCTGTTTTTCTTTATCGCGAATTATCACTGGTGGGAACCCCAACTGCATCAACTGATAATTAATAAGCACGCGCCCGATACGGCCGTTGCCATCGCAAAAAGGATGGATATTTTCAAATTCTAAATGAAATCTGGAAATTTTATCAAGAAAATAATCTTGATGATTGCTGGAATAATCAAGCAAAAGATCGCTTATCATTGATTCCACAAGTTCAGGTGCTGGCGCAATATGAGTGCCGACTCGAACATACTGCCCTCTTTGTCTAAACTTACCAGCAATGTTTTGATCAATATTGTCAATCAACATTTTGTGAAGTAATAAAATCAAATCTTTATCAATATTATTTGTGCTGATTTTCTTTTTTATATATTCAAAAACTTGGGCAAGATTCTTGGCCTCAAAAACTTCCCGCATGGATACATCCCGCGATACCTCCAGATTCAAAAGTATTTTTTCGGTTTCCGAAATAGTCAAAGTCGAATTTTCAATAGCGTTAGAATTATAGACCGATTCTGAAAGCTCGGATTCAAACACAATATCAAGAAGTGATTCTTTCCCAATTCTTAAAGAATCATATTGTTTTTTAAGATCGTTTATTCTTTTTTTATAATCAATATTTGGCATATGTTTATACGTTAATTTATACCTAAATTATAGCAAATTAACATATAAATGTCAATTATACGTGAATTTTATTAAGAATTAATACAAATTCACGTATAAATTAATCATAATGCCAAAAATTCCTGATTTACAAAAAACAAAAAACCCTCCAAATAGAGAGTTCTTTGCTTATTTAATAGATATATTTATCCTTTAGCGCTTGCTCCACTGCGGTCTCTTCCTGGCTTTGCGCAAACCTGGCTTCTTTCTTTCCACCTGGCGCGGGTCGCGGGTCAGGAAACCGTTAGCTTTGAGGGCTTCCTTGGTGGCTGGGTCAAAAGCGAGAATGGCCCGGCTGATGCCTAGGCGCACCGCTTCCAGCTGGCCGGACTTGCCGCCGCCTTTAGCAATGACGGAAAAATTGAAGTCGCGCTGGCGGCCGGTGACCTTGAGGGGCTGAGTAACTATGTTCCAGCTTTCGCCGGGAAAATACTGGCTGACCCTCTGGCCGTTGACCATAATGACGCCCTTGCCGCCTTCATAGAGACGGACTTGAGCCACGGCCCGCTTGCGGCGGCCGATGGCTTTAAGATATTTGCCGGAAAACTCGGCTGTTTCGTTCTGGGCCCAATCCTTCTCGGATATTTCTTCGCTTTCTAGAACTTCAGTTTCCTTAACTTCCTTGACTGGCGCCTTCTTCGGCTCTTTCAGCTCTTTCTTCTTGGTTGTCTTGGCTTTCTTCTCTGCCATATTATTTGATGATTAGGCGCTTGAGCATTGCCGGACGGAGCTTGGTGCCGGGCAGCATGTCGCGCACCGCCCGCCTCAGAACTTCACCGGGACGGCTGGCCTGGACCTCTGACAGCTTGCGACTCTTGAGACCGCCGATGTATCCGGAGAAATGATGATACTGCTTCTGCTCCAGCTTGCGGCCGGTGAATGTCATGTCCTTGGCGTTAGTCACTTCCACGATATCGCCCAAATCAAGATGGGGGGCGAATTCCGGCTTGTGCTTGCCGCGCAGCAAGGTGGCGATTCTCGTCGCCAAACGGCCGACAACCTGTCCGCTCGCGTCTATCTGATGGGTTTTTCTGACAATATTTTTCATATGCTTAGACTAGCTCAATCTGAACCATTTCCGCTCCATCGCCTCGACGGACGCCGAGCTTAGTGGTGCGGGTATAGCCTCCCGGGCGGCTCTTATACTTCTCCCCCAGGACTTCCATGCTTTTCTTGACGGCATTCTTCTGGAGCAGAACCTTAATCAGTCCGCGGCGGGCGGCTAGATCTCCAGCCTTAGCTGAAGTAATCATCTTTTCCACTAAAGGCTTGACGGCCTGGGCCTTGGCCTTGGTCGTCTTGACTTTTTCATATAAGATCAAGCTTGAAGCCAGGTTGCGCAGCATCAGTTCGCGCGGCGCCTTTTCCCGGCCAAGGATCTTGTTTTTATTTCTGTGACGCATACGGTTCTCCTAGGGGGTAATAATTATTTCTTGGCTTTTTTGGTTTTTTTCTCCTTCTTCTCAGGCTTGGCTTCTTCGACTATATCCTCCGCTTCTTTGGTCTCGGAGACTTCGGCCACCGCTTCAGCTTCTGCTTCGACTACCGGCTCTTCAGACGCGATTGCTCCGGGCAGAAGTGACTGGAACTGGGCGACGAGCACCTTGACGGCCTCATCAAAGGCTCCCTGGGGGGTGATGGTTCCGTCGGTCTTGATGTTTAAAATCAATTTGTCCCAATTAGTCATCTTGCCGACGCGGGTATTTTCCACTTCAATGCTAACTAAAATAACCGGAGAAAAAATAGAGTCTATATCCATATAACCGAGCTCGCGGTTTTCTTTCTTGCCGCCTTCCGACATGCGGTAGCCTCGACCTTCCTTGACGTCTATTTCCATCTCCAGGCTGCCAGACTCATCGGTGATATGGGCCAGAACCAGCTCCGGATTCTTGATTTCCACTTGGGAATTCTTGGCAATGTCGCCGGCGGTAACGGTCTTCTTGCCCTTGACCTTGAGCTCCAGCCTGACTTCCTCTTCGCCGTAGACCTTGAGGCGGAGCTGCTTGAGATTCAATATCAATTCCAAAACATCCTCTTTGACATGGGGCAAGGCCATGAACTCGTGGCTGGCGCCTTTTATCTTGGCGCCAATGACCGCCGCCCCGGGCAGGGACGAAAGCAAGACGCGGCGCAAAGAATTACCCAGGGTCATGCCATAGCCCGGAAAAAGCGGCTCAACGATAACGAGACCGCTATTGGGTTCCTGGCCTGCCTGGAAATCAATCTTCTTAGGCAAAGCGATGTTTTGCATATGTTTTATTTGGAATAATACTCAACGACCATCTGCACCTTAATATTCTTGGGCAGATCATCATCCTTGGGCTCGTGCAGAACCTTGGCGCTCAGGCTGGAATCATCGAAACTGAGCCAACTGGGACGTTCCGCCTTCTTGAGCTGTTCGGACAAATTTTTGAAATAGCGGTTGCCAACGCTGTTTTTCTTGATCTTTATCTCCTGGCCCGGCTTGACCAGCATGGAAGCGATGTCCGCTTTGCGGCCGTTTAAAAGGAAATGGCCGTGGTTGACCAACTGCCTGGCCTGAGGCCTGGAAATGGCAAAGCCTAGGCGGAAAACGGCGTTATCTAAACGCGATTCAAGCAGTTTGAGTAAATTCTTGCCGGCGTCGCCGGATTGCTTGGCGGCTTTGACGAAAGTCAGGCGGAACTGCTTTTCCTGCAGTCCGTAGTAGCGCTTGGCCTCCTGCTTGGCCTGGAGTTGCAGGCCGTAGCCGCTCAGGCGCTTGCGGCCCTTGGGGCCATGAACGCCAGGAGGCGTATTGCGCTTGACCATAGCGCACTTAGGCGAAAGGCAACGCTCCCCTTTGAGAAAGAGCTTTTCGCCGGCGCGACGGCATTGTAAACATTTATTGTTTATATTCCTAGCCATAATGTTTCAGCTTAAACCCGTCTGGGCTTCTTCGGCCGGCAACCGTTATGAGGTACCGGGGTGGTATCTTTAATGGAATTAACCTCCAAACCATTGGCATTTAAAGCGCGGATAGCTGACTCGCGGCCGGTGCCGACACCGGAGACAAAAACGCTCACTTCCTGCAAGCCATATTCTTCCCTGGCCTTCTGGGCGGCAATCTTGGTAATTATCTGGGCCGCATAGGGCGTGGCTTTCTTGGCCCCCTTGAATCCGGCCAGGCCGGCGCTAGCCCAGGAAATCACATCGCCCTGGGGATCAGTCAGGGTAACTATGGTGTTGTTGTATGTGGCCTGAATATAGGCGCGGCCGACACGGACTGATTTGGCGGTTTTCCGCTTTTTCTTTTTGACCAGTTTTTTCTTGGCCCGAGCCGCTTTGTTCTTCTCCAGCTTCTGTTTGATTTCTTCCGGCAACTCTTCGTCGCTGGAATCAAAAGAAAAAACCTGGCTCTCCTTAGCCTCTTCGGTCTTGGTCGGAACAGCCTGGCTCTTGGCTTCGGCTTCCGGCTGCTTTTCTACGGCTTCTTTTTTGTCTTCTGCGGACATATTTTCTTCTTACTGCTTATTAATTAGGTCTTCTGCAAACCGGCCTTGCTCTTGCCGCTACCCATGGTGACGCGCTTATTGCCCCTGACGGTACGGCTGTTAGTCTTGGTCCGCTGGCCGCGCACCGGCAAATGCTTGCCATGGCGCAAGCCGCGATAACAATTTATTTCCCGGAGGCGCTTGATATTGCTTTGGACTTCCCGGCGCAGATCGCCTTCGGTAACATTCTTTTTCTCGACTATTTCGCGCAAACGGTTGGCCTCCTCTTCCTTGAGATCGGAAACCCGGGTATCGGGATTAACCTTGGCTTCTTGCAAAATACGACCGGCTTTAGTCCGGCCGATGCCGTATATATAAGTGAGGGCGATTTCTATTCTCTTATCAGTTGGGATATTTACTCCCGAAATTCTTAATGCCATAAAATATAAAGATTACCCCTGGCGCTGCTTATGCTTGGGGTTCTTGCAGATAACGTGGACGCGGCCTTCGCGCCTGACGACCTTGCAATCCTTGCAGATTTTCTTGACACTGGCTCTGACTTTCATATTTTTTAAAAGCGATAGACGATACGGCCCTTGCTTAGGTCATAGGGGCTGATTTGCAGCTTGACTTTGTCCCCGGGCAGGAGGCGAATCCTATTCATCCGCATTTTTCCTGAGAGATGGGCCAAAATCTCATGGCCACTTTCTAAGGCTACCCGGAAGCTGGCAGCGGGCATAAGTTCCAGCACTTCACCCTGCATTTCAATGAAATCCTTGGCGTTTAAGGTGGCGGCGCTGTCTCCCGCCTTGTCGTTTTCGTTTGACATTAACACAAAAAAATTTGATAAAGACAAGTCATCGCCTTATCAAAATTTTTAAAAAAAATAGCTAATTTTTTCAATAATATTGTTGATAAAAACATTATAGGGATAAGGCCGGGGCTTGTCAAGGGTCAAAGCCGGTCTTTTATAGACAGCCCAACGGCTAGAAAAGATAGGCCGGCCAGGGGAATTAAAGAACGGGAAACGGCCGTCTGGTCGCTGGCATATTGATAAGCATTGGTGAACACGAAAACCAGCATTAAGATAAGCCAAGAAAAGAAAAATAGGCTCCAGGCAAAGGCCAGCCCCCTGTTCCTCGGCCATTGCCTGAGACTTAATAAGGCGAAAAATAAAACGATAAACCACCAGATATTCCAGCTATAGCTCACAAACATCGATGCCAATAAGCTGAGCAGGGCGGCGGGATGAAAAACCAGCCCCGGGGCGACATTGGCAAAACCCAGGCTATATGCCGCCTTGAACACCAGCCAAGGAGCAGCCGCAAGAACAGCGGCTAGAATTGAGCCCAGAATCTGTCGGCAAAACAGCCGTCTGCCGGCTCCCAGCCAGGCCGCCAAAATAAAAGCCGGCAGAAATAGGATGGCCGCGTCCTTGATCCAAAAACTCAAGCCTAAAAAGACGCCGGCTAAGGCCGCCTCTTCCCTTCTCTTGCTTTCCAGCCAGCGATAAAAGAAGACGGCGGCCAAGACAAGATAAAAGGCGAGCGGCAAATCAGCATAAGCATTTGAGGCGTGATAAAAAACCAGGGGCAAGGAAAAGAAAAAAAAGGATAAAATAACAGCTTGGAAGTAGCCGAGTCTCTCCTTAAAGAAGGAAAACATCGCCGCCAAAAGCGCGAAGAAATAAATAATAAAGATCCAATTCGTCCTCAGATCATCATAAACCCCGACATTAAAGCTCAGCCAATATTGAAGCAGGGGGATCTGCCAAGGATAATTGATATGGCCCCCGCCTCCCAAGTAGAGGGGCGAATCGGCATTAAAATCCACTGATGATTGAAAGAAAATTGCCTTAGCCTTGAAAGACCACATTGACAAGCTGTCAAAACTAGCGGCCGGCTGGCTAATCGCACGGCCAAACAGGACCAACAGATTAAGCATGAAAATTATACCAATAATGGCTAGGGTAATTTTTTTAAAGACAGATAATTTTGCCAGACCGGATGACGCCCGACCCAGTGTCGCCGGGCTAAGGCCTGATTTTACTAGGCGGCCTGAGCGAGAAACGAAATAATCCAGTCCCCCCAACATTAAAGCCGGCAGCCAGACGACTAAATTAAGATACGGCGAGGCCGAAAAATGAAAAATGAAAAAATAGAAAAATAGGCTGATAGCTACAAAACTGCTACCAAGAGCATAGGCCGAAGCCAGGCCGATGAAACTCCAGACCGAAGTGCGGGCAATAAGCCGAAACAAAAAAATTCCCGGGATAATTAAGGAGGCAAAAAATGTCAGCAAACCCATAAACATACTAATGGTATTGAATTAGACATTCGGCCCTATCCCTTGAAGGCGCCGGCAGCCACTGAGGAAGGGCGTAATACTGCAGATAAATTTTTAATTCATCGGGGCTGTCTATATAAACCCGGCTGCCAGGCTGGCAATCAGACAAAGACTTGTCTAAAAAAGAAAAGATCCGGCACAATCGGCCTTCAAAGTCTCCCAAGCTGCAGACCCTAATGATCTTTTTATTGTCATAATCCTGACCGAAAGCTAAACGGCTGAAAATTATATTCCTGACATTATTAATCGTCCAAAAAATGGAAAAAGCCAGCCAGACTAACAGAAATATTGATAAAAAGTCCCGTTTCCTGCCTGAATCCGATGCAAAAAGCAGGCAGAAAGACCCGGCCAGCGCCAGGCCGCCGAATAAAAACAACACCGGCACAGGGCCGATGTAATAGCCAGAAATTATATTGATAGTTGACAGCGAGTCTAGAGAAAAAAATCCGAACCAAGCGCTCATATCAATTGCCGAGCACCGCCTTTATTCTCCGCACCCCGGCGCTGGATGATTCCTCCTTCTTGATCTTGAAGCGTCCCAAAACACCGGTATGCTCCACGTGCGGACCGCCGCAGATTTCTTTGGAAAAATCAGCCACTTGATAGACCTTGACCGTCTCCCCGTATTTTGAATCAAAGACGCCCATGGCGCCGATGCGCTTGGCTTCTTCCAGCGGCATCTCGTTCCAGACGACCGGCCAATCCTTGTCTATGGCCATATTGACGAGCCTTTCCACTTCCGCCAATTGCTCGGGCGTCAGCTTGTCCGGATGAGAAAAGTCCAAGCGCAGCCTTTCCGGGGTGATATTGCTTCCCTTCTGAACGACATGGTCTCCCAGGACCTGGCGCAAAGCCGCCAGAAGAAGGTGGGCGGTGGTGTGGAGCTTAGTCGTTTCTTCGCTATGGTCAGCCAGTCCGCCTTTGAACTTGCCGGCGGCGGCCGTCCGGGATAATTCCTGGTGCTGCCTTAGGGCTTGAGAAAAATCTGCCTGGATAAGGTCCAATGCCTCTGGCGCCATCTTGCCCCGCATCTTTTCTATCTCCTCCAATGACAGTTCCAGGGGAAAACCAAATGTTTGATAAATATCAAACAACCAAGATCCGGTCACGTGATAAGGTGTAAAGCCCAACATACCATCAACTGGTGAAACATCCGGTATATTATGAATTGGGTCAGAGGTTACTTCCTTAGCCTCCATTTGAGTATTTAAAACCTTAATCCCCTTCTCTAGTGTCCGGCTGAACTTTTCTTCTTCTTTTTCCAGATTCTCAAAGATGAATTTTTGGTTCTGGGACAATTCGGGATAGACGGCCTGGTAATCGGCGATGACGATTTTGGCGATTTCCTTGATCCAAGCGGCTTGGGCTATTCCTAGGCTGCGGCCGTAGCGGATGGCCCGGCGGATAAGGCGGCGCACGACATAGCCTTGGTCAGTATTTGATGGGGCGATGCCCTTGTCATCGCCGATGATGAAGGTGGCGGCTTTCAAATGGTCGGCAATGATGCGCATGGCCCGGGTCGTTTCCTCATCCTGGCCATAACGCTTCTGACTCAGTTCTTCCAATTTAGTGATAAGGCCGGAAAAGAGATCAGTCAGATAATTGTCAGCTAAGCCGTTGACTACGGCGAGCGATCTTTCCAGGCCCAAGCCGGTATCGACGTTGGGCCGGGCCAGCTTGTCATATCCTCCCTGGCGGTTGCGGCTGTATTGCATGAAAACGTTATTCCAGACTTCCACCCAGAGCTTGTCCTGTTCGTCGAAGACTTCCGGCGCCTGGCCCTCGCCGGTCCAATAAAATATTTCTGTGTCCGGTCCGCAAGGCCCGGACTCTCCCACCGGCCCCCACCAATTATTCTTCCGCGGCAGCCTGGCGATGCGTGAAAGAGGCAAATTGTCAGATTGGAAAATCTTTTCCCAAATCGCCTGAGATTCCGCATCAAAAGGAATATCTTCTTCTCCGACAAAGACGGAAACGGCCAGCCGGCTCTTATCCAGACCCAGCCACTTCGGGCTAGTTAGGAACTCCCAGCTATAGGCGATGGACTCGGATTTGAAGTAGTCTCCCAGGGACCAATTGCCCATCATCTCAAAGAAGGTATGGTGGACCGGATCGCCGACCTCATCAATATCGCCGGTGCGGATGCATTTCTGGGCGTTAGCCAGGCGGCCGCCGGCCGGATGCTTCTCGCCCAACAAATATGGCACGAGCGGGTGCATGCCAGCGGTGGTAAAAAGCACGGTCGGATCGTTTTCCGGTATCAGCGAGGCGCTGCCAATCACGGCATGGCCATGGCCGCGGAAAAAATCCAGATATTTTTGTCTCAATTCTTGTGACTTCATATAGCCCTATATTATATTAACTTCCGGCTCTAAATCAACCCCGAAGCGGCGCCGGACCGCCGCCTGCACCAAACGGACCAATTTCAGGGCATCTTTGGCCGTGGCTTGGCCGGAATTAACGAGGATAAGGGCTTGCTTCTCATACATCCGGACCGGTCCGACGGCCTTGCCCTTGTAGCCAGCCTGTTCGATAAGCCAGCCGGCAGGCAGCTTCACCCGACCTTTGCCTGCCGGAAAGCTCGGCAAATCAGGATATTTTTTAACCAATCGCTTAAAAACAATGAGAGAAACGGTCGGATTCTTGAAAAAAGAGCCGGAGTTAGGCAGTTGGTATGGATCGGGCAGCTTGTCCCGCCTAATCTCACCAATCGCTCGGACCACGTCCGTGAGCTTGGGAGCGCTGACGCCGCGCTCGGCCAACTTCTGGCGAATAGCGCCATAGTCCAATCTAAAATTTGGCTTCCGGCTCAACTTCAAGGTGACTGAGGCGATAAAATACTTCCCCTTATATTTTCCCTTAAAGACGCTGTCGCGATAGCCGAACTGGCATTGCGCCTTGGAAAAAATCTTTTCTTTCCCGCTCTTTAAATCTATGGCCTTCAAGCTATGGAAGATGTCTTTGAGCTCGACGCCATAGGCGCCGATGTTCTGGACCGGAGCCGCCCCGACCGTGCCATATATCAGAAATAGATTTTCGGCTCCGTAATAGCCATGGCGGACGGCAAAAGAGACGAACTTGGACCAGCTCTCGCCGGAAGCGGCTTCCACCAAGGCATAGCTGGCTGTTTCCTTGACCACCCGCATGCCTTTGGTTTCATTTTTTAGCGCCAGGCCAGGGAGAGAAGAGGCTAAAAGAATGTTGGAGCCGCCGCCGAGAATAAAAAGGGGCTGAGCCTGCTGTTTTGACCAGGCGATAGCTTCAAAAATATCATTAGGTCTTTTAAGCACGGCGAAGAATTCAGCTTTTTGGTTGATGCCAATGGTCGTATATTGCCCTAAATCATGTTGTTTAATTATCTTTAACATTTTAAATCAATTATTTTTCTTCAAAAGCGCTTCTCCGACCCGGAAGACATCGCCCGCGCCCATCAGCAGAAGCAAATCATCAGGGCCAAGACGCGCAGACAGGTATCTAGCCGCCCCAGCCAAAGAGGCGATGTGCTTGAGCCCCTGCTTTACTCCCCGCTTCTGATTATGCTTCCTAACTGCCTCAAGCAGCTGGGCGCTTGAGACCCCGCCCTGCTTTTCCCGGGCCGAGCCATATATGTCCAAAATGATAAGCGCATCGCTCAGGGAAAAGCTGGCCGCGAACTCCTTGAATAATGCCCTGGTCCGAGTATAGGTATGGGGATGAAAAACGGTGATTAGTCTTTTTTTAGGATAGCGGGAGCGGATGCCGGCCAGGGTGCTTCTGATTTCAGTCGGATGATGGGCGTAGTCATCGATGATCAAGGCTCCCCGATAACGGCCTAAAATCTGGCCGCGCCGGTCAGTGCCCTGGAAATCAGCCAGGGCTGGAATCAATTTATCCCAGCTGACGCCAAGGCGCCGCGAAGCGGCAACGACCGCCAGAGCGTTTAAAACATTATGCTCCCCGGGCAAGGCAATACGCAAACGGCGGCGTCCGTTTAGCAGGAAACTCTGACCGCGGCTGTCGGCTTTGATATCGCTAGCCAGGTAATCATAGTTACTGGGCCCGGCGGATCTAGCTAGGCCGTAGCTTATCGCCTTGGCCGGGCAAGCCCTCCTGATCTTAGCTATCTCTTCATCTTCTCCGTTTAGCACCAGCCAGCCGCGCCGGGGCAGGCGCTTGATGAAGTCTGCAAAAACGCGGCGATAGGCAGCCCGATCCTTGAAGAAATCAGGATGGTCGAAATCAATATTATTCAACAAAATCCCCTGGGGGGCAAAATAACGGAGCTTATTCTGGTATTCATCCACCTCGGCCACCATCAGGCGCGACCTGCCTCGCCTGGCGCTGCCGCCCAGCTGAGGCGCGCGGGAACCGACTAAGACGTTCGGGTCCAGGCCGGCGGAGAGAAGAACATAGCCGAGCCAAGCCGAGGTCGTGGTCTTGCCGTGGCTGCCGCAGACGGCAATGCCGTAGAGGCGGTTGAACTGCTGCGCCAGGGCCGGAGCGTAGCTGGCGACTTCTGTCTTAGAAAAAATTCCAGGCTGCTTAGCAATCCAGGCCAACTCACAATTATTTTCCGGACTAAAGGCGGAGGAATGGATGATGAGATCAATTTTAGCCGGGATATTCTTGGGATCAAAGGGGCTTTTCACCGGTATCTTCTCTTCCCTGAGGACTCGGTCGGTCAAAAAGACATCGGCGATATCAGAACCCGAAACCCGAGCGCCGGATTCGGCCAAAAATTGGGCGAGCATGGTCATGCCCACCCCTTTGATGCCGATCATGTAGATATTTTTTCCTTTGGCCTTGCGCATATTCAAGCAATCATTTCTTCAATTATCCCGGCCAGCTTAGCCGCGGCTTCCGGTCTCATCAAGCGCCTGATATTCTGCCCCAATTCCTGTAACCTGCCTTGATCTTCAAGAAGCTTGGTGATAATGGACACAAAGGCATCGGCAGATAATTCAGCCTGATGCCTGACCTCGGCTGCTTCCGCCTGAGCCAAAAGAGCGGCATTGTCTTCCTGATGGGAGCGGGGCAAAGGGATTATCAGGCTCGGCTTGGCCAACTCGGACAAGGCCGAGAGCGTGCCTAAGCCGGCCCGGGAAACGATCAGGTCGGAAGCGGCCATAAGGCGGATCATTTCTGGCTGCGATAAAAGTTCCGCCTGCCTGTATCCGGCTGACTCAAGGGCCAGACCCGGCTTCCCTGGCCCGGTCTGATGGAATATCTGGCAGACTTCCAGCAATCTGGAGGCTGATTCCGAAATCAATTGATTCAAGGCTAAAGAGCCGCTGCTGCCCCCGGTTATCAAGACTAATGGCCGTTCGGGACTGAAGCCCCAGTCGCGGCGGGAATCACCGCTATTGGCAACTGCCTGGCGGCTGACCGGATTGCCGACCCAGACCGCCTTGGAACCGTAGTCTAAAAGAGATTTTTCAAAGGTGACACTTATCACCCGAGCCCAGGGAGCCATCAGGCGATTGGCTAAGCCGGGGCGGACATCCTGCTGGTGAATCAATGCCGGAATTTTTAGACAGGCGGCGGCCCAGACTAAAGGCACGCTGACAAAACTCCCCGCGCTGATAACCGCCTGGGGACGATACCGCCTAAGAAGAGCCAGGGATTGAAAAAAGGCCAGGATTATCTTGAACGGGTCAAGCAAGTTAGCCAGGGAAAAATAGCGGCGCCATTTGCCGGCGGCGATGGCCACAAATTCCAAGGTGTTGCCGGCAACGCCGAAATCAGCCACCAGCTGCTTTTCCGGGCCAGAGGCCGTGCCGACAAAGACAAGGTGGGATTTGGGATTGTGATCCAAGATCTCCTCGGCCACGGCCAAAAGCGGCGTCGCCGAACCGCCGGTGCCGCCGCCGCTGAATATGATAGTTTTTAACGGAGATTCTTTGTCCATATCAATTCCCAATTTTCGCCTGCTTGCTGATATTAACTAAAATGCCCAAACCAATCAAGGCCGAAAGCAAAGCTGAACCGCCCTGGGAAATAAAAGGCAGGGGCACGCCGGTCATCGGCACTAAATTTATCATGCCGCCGATATTTAGAAAAGCCTGGATAGCCAGCCAGGCAACGATACCGCTGGCCAAGGCCTGGCCGAATAGATCGGGCGCACCGCGGGCAATCATCAAGCCTCGATAGAAGATGAAAAGATACAGGAGGATGAGCAAGCCGCTAAAAACGAAGCCGGTTTCTTCAGCGATAATCGGAAAGATGGAATCGCCCCAGACCTCGGGCAAATAAAGGAATTTCTGGCGGCTCTGCCCCAAGCCGCGGCCGAACCAGCCGCCGGAACCGACGGCAATGAGCGATTGGTTTATCTGGTAGCACTTGTCCTGAGCGCTGTAGCTGGGATCTTTCAAGCATTTAATACGGTCGCTCTGATAGGAAGAGTTGAGGCTTAAAGCGGCAAATAGCACGATGCCGGCGGCCAGCCCGGCCATAATGATATGAGAGACTTTGCCGCCGCCGACAAAGAAGACGACGACAGCGCTGGCGGCGATGATAAATAAAGTGCCCAGATCAGGCTGGGCAATCATCAGTCCGCTAATGACGGCTAAAACGACGATAAAAGGAATGATGCCATTGCCCAGGCTGGAAAGCTTGTCTTTCTTGACTTCCAGCCAAGTAGCCAAATAGATAAGGAAGGAGAGCTTGACCAGCTCGGAAGGCTGGAAAGAAAAGCCAAAAAGGTTTATCCAGCTCATGGCTTTGCCGTGTTCAGCCCTAAGCCCGGGAATAAAGACTAAAAGAAGCAGGGCAATGGAAAAGAAAAGAAAAAAAATCGCATATTTCTTCCAGATACGATAGTCCTTGCGGGCAAAGAAAAGGAAAGCGACCAGGCCGACCCCCAAAGCGATAAGCTGATGCAAAAAATAAGAATAGGTATTGCCGAATTTGGCATAAGAAACAACGGAAGAGGCGCTAAAGAGCATGACCAGACCAAACACGATAAGGACCAGGGACGAGACTATCAGGCTCTTGTCCGGTTCATGCTCGCCGCGGCTAACTCCGAACAGTTTCTGGCTGACTCTTTCCCAACTCATAAGCGCTAAAGATTCTTATCCATCAAAAATATCATCAAGCCCAGGGCGGCGCCGATTCCGGAAATCACCCAAAGACGCATCACTACTTTCGGTTCAGGCCAGCCAACGGCTTGAAAATGGTGATGGACAGGAGAAGAAATGAATATCTTTTTCCCCCTGAGGCGCTTAGATAAAGTCTGGACAATGACTGAAATCGACTCAATCAGAAACACCAAGCCGATAAAAGGCAGCAACAAAGCGCTGTTTGTGAGCATGGCGATGATGCCCAAAGTAACGCCCAAGCTCATGGCCCCGGTATCACCCATATAAAAACGGGCGGGCGGGATATTGAACCAGAGGAAGGCTAGTAGAGCGCCGATGATTACCCCGCAGAAGGTAGCCAAATCATATCGGCCTAGACTGAAAGCAATCACTCCGTAGGCAACAAAAGCGGTAACTAGAGTGCCTCCGGCTAAACCATCGAGTCCGTCAGTCTCATTAACCGAAAAAGAAGTGGCGACGATGATAAAGATAAAGATCGGAATATACCAGGCCTGGATTTCAAAATTGCCAAAGAAAGGAATATGGAAGACTGACCAATCGAGCTTGAAATAGAACCAGAGAGCGCCAACAATGGCGATGACGGTATAGATAAGAATTCGGTGGCGAAGTTTCAAGCCGCCGCCCCCAAAGACCCCCTTGCCCCTGACATCCAGCCAATCATCAAAAAGGCCTATTAGGGCGGTTACCACTAAGGCTCCAAGAGGCAATAGGGTTTCGGCTCGGGAAAGGAAATTAAAGCGGGCTAACAGGCTGTTCGGGAAAAAGTCGCCCAAAAAAGAAAAAGCTAGGATAAATATCAAGACCGTCCCCCAAATCAAAACGCCCCCCATGGTTGGCGTCCCTGCCTTATGGGCATGCAACTGACTAAATACCGGCGTAGAGCCGCTGTTTCTGATCTTTTTGCCCAAACGGTACTTATACAAGAAATGGGTCAAAAGCGGAGCAACCAAAATAGCGAAGATGAAAGCCAGAGTGGAAAAAAATAAGACCCTGACAATGTGAAATTCAATCATAACTAGCGGAAATTAATCAAATAAACTGACACTAAGGCCAAATTTACCAACAAAGCGAAAAGAGAGGCCGCCCCCAACAAAAGGTGGCTTAAGGGCTTGAAGCTCTCCAGACGGGACACCCAGCTCAAGATAATTAAATTAATTGCGGTAATAATCAGGGCGTAAGCTGGCAGCCAAAAAACCTGGATAGGATCTCCAACCTTATCAATCCCAAAGTTAACCTTGTAATGCAAGACCAGGGGGTTTTCCCCGACCAGCCGCCAGACTCTGGCCGCCTGCCACCAAGCCAGAGCTTGAAGAGATGCAATGCTTATAAAATAAAGGCGATTGGGGCGAAATCGCCAGATCAAACTAAAAGCCAGGGCAACTGACTGGCGCCAAGAGACGAAACGAGCATATAAGTTCGAATAGGCCATATGATTTACCTAAAGGTCCGGACAACAAAAAACAGGAAAAATACCCCCTTCCGGGCCGGTCCTTTTTCTTTTTCTCCTTCTATCTTAGCATATTTTTAAAATAATATAAAATAAGGTATAATATGATTATTATGAGCCAAAACGCCATTAGACAAATCTTCAGCTATGCTTCTAGCAGCCAAGCTGACAGCTTTTCCATTGAAAGCGGCGCCGACGAGCTAAGCTGCTTC
>ERZ795059.3041-NODE-3041-length-16632-cov-8.124811_pt1 | contig 16632 bp, 15 predicted proteins | sample MGYA00375143_ERZ795059 | MGnify/ENA primary metagenome ERZ795059 (study PRJEB30188, sample SAMN05720168) | activated sludge metagenome | isolation source: Anaerobic digester | place: USA | collected 2015-01-07 ... | reverse complement strand
CAATTTCGAGGTGATGCTTTTAATTTTGATATCGTGGCAATTACTAATTTGCAAAAAGAACATATTGAAATCCATGGTGGTTTTGATAATTACAAACAAGCAAAAGGGAGGTTATTTAAACTTTTAACGCAATCAAAACACAAATTTATTGATAATAAAAAGATTGAAAAAGTTTCGATTGTAAATTTTGACGATGAAAATAGCCAATACTATTTGGATTTTAAAGCAGACAAAAAATATATTGTTTCTCTAAATGAAAATAAAAATAATACTAAAATCAATATTTTAAATCTAAATTTAATTAAACCAGAAAATTTAGCTATTGATGCTACTGGTCTTCATTTTAATTTTGAAGATATCCATTTTGATGTTAATTTATATGGTACATTCAGCGTTTATAATGTAATGATGACTTTAGCAATTTTGAAAGCTCTAAAGGTGGATATGGCCAAGGTGGCAGAAATTATAAAAGATTATAAAGGAACGAAGGGTAGAATGGAATTTGTCAAAACCAAAACTAACAAAAACGTAGTAGTTGATTACGCTCATACCCCCGATTCGTTGAAAGCGGTTCTTACTACTCTAAAAGAAATGGGTTTTAAAAAAATTATTAGTATCGTTGGGGCTTGTGGTGGGTCGCGTGATAAATGGAAACGTCCAGAAATTGGTAAAATTGCTGGCAATTTGAGTGACTACGTGATTGTTACCAATGAAGATCCCTATGACGAAGATCCCCATAAAATTATGAATGCTATTTATGCGGGAATTGAGAATAAAGAAAAAGCCAGGATTATAGCTGATCGTATAGAAGCGATTCACAAGGGAATTGATATGTTAAATAGCGATGAAGAAGTGTTAATTGTTACTGGTAAGGGCAGTGAAAAAGTAGTGATGGTTAAAGGTGGTATGAGAGGGTTTACTAAACAAGATTATGCTGGTGATTATGAAGTGGCTGAACAATATTTAGAAAAAATGAATTAAGACCGAATGATTTTTTAAGATTGTTAATATGGCTGAAGAAAATAACGAAGCAAAATATAAACTTGAGTTTGTTAAAAAAGAAAAAGATATTCTTGCTTTCTGAGAAAAAAATAATATTTTTCAAAAAGTTTTAGAGGCGCGTAAAGATGCTCCTTATTTTACGTTTTATGAAGGACCACCAACAGCGAATAATAAACCAGGAGTTCACCATGTATTAGCTAGGGTCTATAAAGATTTATTTTGTCGATATAAAACAATGCGAGGGTTTTTGGTAAATCGTAAAGCCGGGTGAGATACGCATGGATTACCAGTAGAAATTAGTATTGAAAAGAAGTTAGGTTTTAAAACTAAAAATGATATTGAAAGTTATGGCGTGGATAAATTTAATCTAGAATGTAAGAATTCCGTTTTCCAATATATTAAAGATTGGGAACAAAACACCAAACAAATTGGCTATTGAGTAAATTTGGACGATGCCTACAAAACCTATAGTATTGATTATATGGAATCAGTGTGGTGACTATTAAAACAAATCCATAATAAAAATTTAATTTATAAAGGACACAAAGTTTTACCATTTTGTCCAAGATGTGGTACTGGGCTTTCGAGTCACGAGGTTGCTCAGGGTTATCAAATGGTTAAAGATCCTTCGATCTATATTAAATGTAAATTAAAAGATGCTCAAAGGATTGGGGTTGATAGCGCTAGTATGTTGGCCTGAACAACTACGCCTTGAACCTTAATGGCCAATGTGGCTTTAGCTATTAATACTAAAATTTCGTATTCTTTATTTAATGTTGATGGTGAAAATATTATTTGTCATTTGGATTTAACTTTGGTTGATTTTTTGAAAGACAAAAAAGTGGAAAAGATAAAAGATATCAAGGCTGAAAGTTTGATTGGTTTAAAATACGAGCCACTATTTGAAGATAAAGAAGCTTATAGTCAAAATAAAAAGATTTACGAAATAGTTGAAGCGAGCTTTGTGTCGAGTGTTGATGGTACAGGGGTAGTGCATATTGCTCCAGCTTTTGGTGTTGATGATATGGAATTGGGCAATACCAAAAACTTAGCAGTAATTTTGAACGTGGATGAAAATGGCAAACTAATGGATTATGAAAATATTTTGCCAGCAGCAAGAGGTGTATTTTTTAAAAATGCCGACCAACTAATTTTTGATAATTTGAAAGCAAGAAAGATTTTGCTTTATGGGGATATGAAGGGGACTGAGCATGAGTATCCATTTTGTTGACGATGTAATACTCCACTCATTTATCGAGCTAATGAAAGCTGGTTTATTAAAATGTCATCGCTCAAGGAAGAACTATTAAAAAATAATAGTGGTATTAATTGAGAACCGGATTATATTAAAGACGGTCGGTTTGGTGAATGATTAAATGATATTAAAGATTGAGCTTTGTCGAGAAACCGCTATTGAGCGACACCATTGCCAATTTGAATTTGCGAAAAATGTGGTCAGCAACAATCTATTGGCTCAGTAGAAGAATTGAAAGAAAAAGGTAAGGGATTAAATGAGAGTGAATTACCAATTAATACCATTACTGGCGAAGTTGATTTGCATCGACCTTATATTGACAAATTTTATATTAAATGTGAATGTGGAGGTAAAATGGTAAGAACACCAGAAGTGATTGATTGTTGGTTTGATTCTGGTGCTATGCCTTTTGCTCAAGATCATTTTCCGTTTAAATATGATGACGGCAAGACACTGAAAGATATTAAATATTATCTGGAAAAAGGATTTCGTTTTCCAGCCGATTTTATTTGTGAAGGTATGGACCAAACTCGAGGTTGATTTTATACTTTGTTGGCTATTTCTACACTTCTTGGTTTTGGCACGGCTTATAACAACGTCGTGACTTTAGGTTTAATCTTAGATGGCAAAGGTGAAAAAATGTCAAAGTCAAAAGGTAATGTTGTTTTTCCCGAAGAATTGCTTGAAAAGTATGGGGCTGATTCATTGCGATGATATTTGGTTAGCGTCTCAAGCGCCGGCGATTATAAAAAATTTTTAGAAAGAGATTTATTAGTTCAACAACGTCGCGTTATTAACACTTTTTTCAATGTTTTTAAATTTTATGAAACGTATGTAAAAAATAATTATCAAATTAATTTAGATGCACAAAAAATAATTAAAAATTATAATACTGGCGCGGTTTTAGATAAATGATTAGTCAATAAAGTTGAAAAATCAAAACAAGAGTTTATTAATGTTTTAGATAAATATAATGCTTATGCAGCGACCAAAATTCTCGATGAATTAATTGATGCTTTTTCAAGATGATATTTAAGACGATCGCGCAAAGTAGTTCAAAATAATAATATTAATTCGGCTACGGTTTTTGCTTGAGCCATTAAAGAAATTGATAAGATGTTGGCTATTTTTTGTCCATTTACAGCTGATTTAATTTGAATCGAAGGCGGGTTCAATATTGATTTTGAATCAGTCCATTTAGATAAAATTGAAATGTTGGGTATTGAAATCGATGATAAACTATTGACCAATATGCAAGTCATTATTGATTGAAGCACACAAGCTTTAAAACTTCGTCAAGAAAAAACAATTAAAGTTAGACAGCCACTCGCGTCGCTAACGATAAAAAATAAAATAGATTTAGATAGCGGATTATTAGAAATTCTTAAAGACGAAATTAATGTTAAAGAGATTGTATTTAACGAAAAAATTAATGAAGATATGGTTTTAGATGTTAGTTTAACGTTAGAATTAATTAATGAAGGTAAATATCGAGAGCTGGTTAGATTAATTCAAGATTTACGTCAGGAGCTAAATTATAGTCCCAACGATTTGATTGATTTAGCAATTGTAAAACATAACGACAATGAGTTTTGAAACTTGGTAAGTCAAAATATTAAAAAAGATGTAAAAATTAATAATTTTAGTTTTGAGCAGCTTAATAATTTTGAGGTTGAAAAAGCAGTGAAAAATGATTTGTTTGATTTTGTAATTCAAATAAAAAAATTATAATGAAGTTGTTTCAACGACAGATTGAGAATTTTGTTTGCGAAAATTGTGGGGAAAAAGTTTTGGGCAATGGTTATACCGATCATTGTCCAAAGTGTTTGTATTCAAAACATATTGACATTAATCCTGGTGATAGGCAAAGTCAATGCGGTGGGCTAATGAAACCTATCGGGTTTGAAATTAAGCATAACCAATACATTATTAAATATCAATGTTTAAAATGTGGATATTTACACAATGTGAAAATGGTTGATAGCGATAATTTGGATATGTTAATTAAACTTTAAAATAATTTACCCCCCGCTTTTAAGAAACAGGTTTTCTCTAAAAAGGAGCGTGTTAAATAATTTAATGGTGTAAGTAAAATGACCTCGTGAGTTAGTTGAGTTTATTGGTGTGATTTTAGATATTGTTTGACTAATTCTCGTTAAAGCATCTTATATAATTTAATTGCCATTCTTTTGATGTCTTTTGACAATTGTATTAGTTGTAAATTTTTTCCAATGGAACGCCGCCTGGCGGCGTTCCATTGATGTTTTCAAACAGGCCTATTTTTATTAAGATTTCACTTAGATTTCTTAATTACTTAACCATATCTTTTCACTTAGATTGTATATTACTTAATTTGGGGGGTTTACAATATCGCAATTATTTGATATAATTAGTAATTAGAAAGGGAATGATCGGCTTCGATAGGGAATTCTCTTTATATAATGCAAGTCAAGGATGATTTGTTACCTTGCTAATCATCAAATCAAACAACAAATGCCAACAAATATCAACCTGCTTACGCTTTAGCGTAACTCGTTAACGGCAACCCTTAAAGTTGATGCTCGATGGGCTTTAAGGTAATTTGGCGAGCTATATTAAATTGTGGTTAGAACAATTTAAAGAAAAATATCTAAATCGGATTAATTTGTTTTGTTTATTTTTTAGAATTAATCTTAAAATTAAAAATAATCTAAGCTTGTAGATTTATGTAAGGAAGTTTCTTAGACGCGGGTTCGATTCCCGCCATTTCCACCCCCACACCCAGAAAGTTTAATTTTGGCTCTATAATTTGTTAATGTAATGTTTACCACTCACGAATCAAAATTAAACTTTTATGAATTGCTAAATTTAGCAAAATTATTCTAAAAACATAAATGTTTTTCACATATATATAGTTTATATCATTAATAATTTAAAATTTTTATAAAAAAATGACTGATTACACAAAGAAAATAAGATTAATCGGTGTGGATGCAAAAATGATAGGCGTGGTTGAATATGGTGAAGCCGAAACTATGGCTCGTGCTCAAAATTTGGATTTGATTTTAGTTACTCAAAACTCAGAAATCCCAGTTTATAAGTTAGGTGATATTAAAAAAATGCGTTATCAAGAAGAAAAATTAAAACGTAAAGAATCAAGAAAACAACGAGGCGATGTGATGAAAATAATCAAAATTAGTTTCAATGAAGGAAAGCATGATATGCAAACCAAAATCAAAAAATTAGAAGAATTTTTAAACGATGGTTTAAAAGTCAAGGTGGTAATGTTTTTAGCAGGAAGAGAAAAGAGTCATTTTGATTTAGCTTTAGAAAAAACCAAAATGTTTTTGAGTATGATACCTGTTGAATATAAAACCGCCTCGGAACTTAAAAAATTAGCTAATGGCTTTGAAATAATTATTTTTAAATAAAAAATTAAATTTTGAATAATGAATCGCAATTTTTATGCTAAAAGAATAAGGGTAACCAAAAACGATAAAGTTTTGCGTCGAGCTAGTAATATTGCTCATACCACGGCTAGCGATAGACCAGTTACAAAACAGCGTCGAAAAAGAAAAACAACACTGTCTAAAGCTTTTTCCAGAAAAGTGCTTAGAATTATGAGACAGAAAAAATAACAATCAATAAATTATAATATATGGCAAGAGTAAAAACAGGTGTCGTATCGAAAAAACGAACCAATAAAATTTTGAAGCAAACCAAAGGTTTTCGCTATGGTCGAAAATCTAAAATTCGAGCTGCCAAAGAGGCATTATTGCATGCTGGTGAACACGCAATTCGAGGTCGCAAAGAAAAGAAAAGAGTGAATCGTTGTCTTTGACAAACAAAAATCAATGCTTTTGTGAGAGATAATGGTTTGACCTATAGCCAATTTATTAAATTGCTTAAAGCAAAAAATATTGAATTAGATCGAAAGGTTATGGCAGAATTATGTAACCAAGAACCAGAAGTTATGAAAAAAATTGTTGATTTTGTTCAAAAATAATACAATAGTAAAAAACAACGAAGAAATATTCGTTGTTTTTTAATTTAACCTTGATTTTTTTGGGGTTTTGTTTTATACTATAGTAAATAATAATCTATAATTTTAATGGCGTGATCTCATAAATATATCAAAAATCGCAGAGCTTTTTCGTTGATTGAGTCGTTGGTGGCGATTTCTATTTTAATGATAGGTATTTTAAGTGCTTTTATTTTGGTGATTAGAACTTTGGCGAATACGCCTCATATTCAAAGCCGATTAATTGCTACTAATTTGGCTCAAGAAGGGGTAGAGTTGGTTAGACAAATTCGCGATACTAATTTTATGCACTCAGAGAACAATTTTAGAAATAATTTAGCTGATGGTGAATATCAAATTGATATTGAAAATAGAACGTTAGAGAGTTTTGACCAAAATGATTTTTTGAAATTTGATAGCGATGAGAAAAAATATGTTTATTCTACAGGGGACAATTTACCATATTTTTTCAAAAGAAAAATTGTATTGAGCAGTGTGGAAGGAAAAACAAATGTTTTTAGAGTCAATGTAATTATGACCTGATGTGTTAGGCGCAACGAAACCCAATGTCAAAATGAACCAACCTACACTTTAAATGTTGAAGATTATTTGTATAATTATTATGGTTCGCCAGAGTAAGAATATAATATTCTAATAAACTAATACTCCCATATTCTAACAATTTTAAATAGTCAATACACAAAATAAAGCCAAATGTCAAATGTCAAATGTCAAATGTCACAAATCCCCCACACTAACTTTACTATAGATATGATAAGAATTATTTATTACGATCACGTCCATTAGCAAGTATTGTAATTCTAACGTAAAGTTAGTGTGGGGGCAGGCGCCAGTCAAAAATGAAAATTACAATATCCAATATTCAACAATCAAAATAATACAAAATAAAAAACTAAGTCAAAAATTAAAGATAACAATAATGCCAAAAACAAATCTAAAAAAATCATTCACATTAATTGAAGCGTTAACCTCGGTGACGATTTTTATGATTATTTCCACAATTTTAATCAATATTTATGTGGCTACGGTCAGGGGAGAAAGAATCGCCTATACGATTTTACGAGATAGTGACACTACTCAGACTGTTTTGGAAACAATGTCCAGGGCTATTCGTATGGGCAGTGATTTTGAATTGGTAGGGAATACAAGTTTGACTTTTAAAACTGAGGAAGAAGGTAAAAAGTTTTTTACGATGTTTAGATATCAATATGATGATATTGAACAAAAAGGCTGGATTGAAAGAGTAAAATATATTAATCAGGCCGATCTTTCGTTGCCGAGTGATTCGGTTATTAAACCAGGGGATGTGATTCGTTTAACACCAGACAACATGAATATTGATGATTTTATGTTTGAAGTTTTTGGCGAAGCGGGTGAACAGAAAAATGTTTTGATAAAATTTAGCACCGTGTCAACCGTGTATAAAACTGATTATAAAACTTTTGTGCAAACGTCAATTACGCCCCGTTTATTTATTACTAATTAATTTTTTTTATGGCTTTTAAAAATATAATGTTTAAAAAAAGAAAAGCGCAAGTATTTTTAATGAGTTCGTTGATTTTAGCCAGTGTGGCTGCCTTAGGGTTATCACTGGTGAGTGTTTATTTGAAGAATTTACGAACGGTATATCAAATTTCGGAATCAACCAAAGCTTTCTATCTGGCTGATGCTTGTGCCGAATGACGACTTTACAATAAATGACAAAACAGTGAAGATGATAGTGAAAAACCAGTTTTTACTATTGACAATGGTAAGAAAATGTTTTATTGCGAATATGACCAAAATTACGAATTGCCAGAAAATAATCAAATTAAAACAGTCGGCTTTACGCCTTCGGTTCAGCGGGGTATAAATATTTATTTTCAAGATGAATTTTTTGATTTTTAAGTACTGAAAATTTAATATTGATTAAAGCTGGATTTTTAAATAGCCAATAGGGTTTAATTAAAAATAATTTAATTTTAGCGATGGCAAATATTGATATCCAAAAACGAATAGAAAAATTAAAAGAAGAGATAAATTATCATAACTATCTTTATCATGTTTTGGACAATCCAACTATATCGGATGAGGCCTATGATGATTTGTTTAAAGAACTTCGAAAATTAGAAGCAAAATATCCAGAGTTGAAGACCGATGATTCACCAACTCAAAAGGTGGGTGGCAAAGTATCGGATAATTTTAAAAAAGTAAAACATCAAAAAAAGATGTTGTCTTTAAATGATGTAAAAACTAAAGAAGATTTTGTTGATTGAGAAACAAGAGTTAAAAAACTTATAAAAGAAAATAAACTAAAAATTAATGATAATTCAGAATATTATTGCGAGTATAAATATGATGGGTTGTCGATGTCTTTAATTTATGAAAATGGGAAATTAGTATTAGGAGCAACTCGAGGTGATGGTGAAGTGGGCGAAGATGTTACGAATAACGTAAAAACAATTAGAACGGTACCATTAAAAATAGCTAATGACGATCAGCTAAAGGAAAGTTTGCGGAAAAATAAAATCGAATATTTATTTAGTGAAATTAAAAAAACTATGAATAAACGAATTGAAGTTAGGGGAGAAGTAATAATTGAGAAAAAAGAATTCGAAAAAATTAATAAATCTCAACAAGCAAAAGGATTAATGATGTATGCTAATCCGCGTAATTTAGCAGCAGGTTCAATTCGTCAACTTAATCCTAATGTAACTCGAGAGCGTAAACTGATATTTATTAGTCATAATTTGGTTACTGATTTTGGTCAAAATAAACACAGTGAAGCGCATTATATTTTAGAAGCATTAGGGTTTAAAACTTATAACGAAGCAAATAAAATATGTTTTGGTTTAAAAGATATTTTTGCTTTTTATGACCGAGTTTTAGCGAACCGAAATAATCTTGATTTTGAAATTGATGGGATTGTTGTTCAAGTTAATGACCTCGATGTTTTTGAATCATTAGGATCGATTGGTAAGGGGCCAAGGGCGGGAATAGCTTTTAAATTTCCACCAATGGAAGGGGTTACCAAAGTTTTAGATATAAAATTGCAGGTTGGACGAACCGGAGTTTTAACACCAGTAGCATTTTTATCGCCGATTGTAATTGGTGGTGCTAAAGTAACTCGATCAACTTTGCACAATAAAGAAGAAATAAAAAGGTTAGATTTGAAAATTGGTGATTCGGTGGTAGTTACTCGATCAGGTGATGTTATTCCCAAAGTATTAAAAGTTTTGACTGGCTTACGATTGGGGAGCGAAAAAGAATTTAAAATTCCCCAAAAATGTCCGTTGTGTGGCTCGAATATTGTTGAAGACGAATCGGGGATTTTAATTAGATGTCCTAACAAAAAATGTCCGGGTCGGAATGAAGGGTATTTAAATCATTTTGTTTCGCGCCAAGCGTTTGATATTAAAGGTTTGGGAAGTAAAATTTTAAAGAAACTAATTGACGAATGCTTAATTACTGATGTGGCCGATTTATTTGATTTAGAAGAAGGTGATTTAAAGGTGCTCGAAAGATTTGGAGAAAAATCAAGTCAAAATATTATTAATAGCATTGAACGGGCTAAAAATATTAATATTAATAAATTTATTTTTGCTTTAGGAATTTTAAATATTGGTAAAGAAAGCGCTGAAATTATTGCCGATAGATTACTCCAGGTCGGTGATATTAAAACCCCAAACGATTTGTTAAAATCAGCTAAAAAATTAACTCAACAAGATTTCGATGATTTGCCAGATTTTGGTGAAAAAATGGCGGAAGGAGTTTTTGAATACTTTAATAATAAAAGTATCGAAAAATTATTTGCTAAGTTGGATAAAACCGGGGTTAAAATTTTAACCAACAAAAAAATTGTTAATCAAAAGCTTAAAAATAAAACTTTTTTGTTTACTGGTGAATTAAAATCAATGTCACGGCTTGAAGCTCAAGCTAAAGTTAAAGAGAGAAGTGGAGTGGTTAAAGAATCTGTTACCAAAGATTTAGATTATTTGGTAGTAGGTAACGAGCCAGGTAGTAAATTGGAAAAAGCTAGAAAATTGAATATTAGAATTATTGAAGAACCAGAATTTTTAAAATTGATTAAATAAAAAAACTGCCATCGGTGAGATATGAAACAAATCATTCTCTGACGGTATGGGATTCCCCCCCCCACTGTCTTTCAATGTCTTTTTTAAGCATGTGCACTTTTGTTGGTCTGTGCCTACAAAAAGTTTGCCCATACAAACTTAGGGGTTAGCACGCTAATGTACTATATGATCATATACTATCATAACAAGTTTGATTTTAAATTGATTTTATGTTAAAATTTTAGGTGTAATATATAAATATCAATTTATGAATTTAATCGAAGATTTTAAATACCGTGGTCTTATCAATCAAGCTATTGATATTGACTTATTGGAAAAGCGTCTAAAAGCTAGTCCAATTACTTTTTATTGTGGATTTGATCCATCAGCTGATAGTTTACAATTGGGAAACTTGTTGGTAATTATGACTGCTAAGCGACTTTCAAAATATGGGCATAAACCGATTATTTTAGTTGGGGGGATGACTGGGTTGATTGGTGATCCAGCAGGTCGTATGGAAGAAAGAATATTACCAGATGAAGCTTTGGTGTTTTTGCGAGTCGAAAAATTTAAAAATGAAATATCAAGGTTTTTTGATTTTCAAAATGAAGCCGAGTTAGTTAATAATTATGATTGATTTCGAGATTTTAAGTTTGTCGATTTTTTGAGAGAGGTTGGTAAGCATTTTACCGTTAGTTATTTACTAAATAAAGAATTTGTCAAATCAAGAATTGATAGTAAGGAGGGAATATCTTATGCTGAATTTTCTTATGGATTGATTCAGGCCTATGATTTCTATTATTTATTTAAAGAATATAATTGCGAGATGCAATTAGCTGGATCAGACCAATGGGGTAATATTACTAGTGGCGCCACGCTAATTGACCAGCTAACTGGCAACAAAGTGTTCGGATTAACATTGCCAATTTTGACCGACGAAAATGGTAAAAAATTGTCAAAGAGTTTCAACAACACCATTTTTCTTAATAAAGAAATTACTAAACCGTTTAAATTTTATCAGTATTTTATTAATTTGGCTGATGAATTAGCTTATCAATGAATAAAGATGTTTACTTTTCTAAGCAAAGAAGAAATTGAAAATATGATTAAAACGCAAAAAACTAAACCAGAAACAAGATTGTGCCAAAAATATTTGGCTAAATACTTAACGGATTTTGTTCATGGCGTGGACATAACTGATCGAATTGAAAAAATTACCGAAGTATTATTTAATGGTAACATCGATAGTTTAGATGAAGAAGAATTTGAAGAAGCATTTGCTGACGTTGAACAGACCTCTTTAAAAATTAATGATTTAAAAGATATTGATTTGCCAGAAGTTTTGGTTAAAACCGGTATTTGTGCTTCCAAACGACAAGCACGAGAAGATATAGAAAATAAGGCAATTAATATTAATGGTATTATTTATTGTGATATTAATGAAAAAATTACTGCCGATAAAATTTTGTTTGATAAATATATAGTAATTAGACGAGGTAAGAAAAACTACTTTTTGGTAAAAGTAAATAGTAAATAGTAAATAGTAAATAATAAATAGTAATTAGTAAATCAATAAAATGAGATGCTATGGAACTATTTGAACTGGAAATTTATAAAATAGCATTACAATTAAGCGACAACGCTTGAGAAATTTATAACAAGATGAATAAAAACGAGCAAATTATTATAGGCAGTCAATTTATAACGGCCATTAATTCTATAGGAGCAAATATAGCAGAAGGATATGGCAGATTTCATTATTTAGACAAGAATAAATTTATGTATAATGCTCGCGGATCACTTATGGAAAATATTTTTTGAATAGAGCAACTAAATAAGAGATGTGTAATAACTGATGATGTTTTTAAATCGTTAAGTGAGAAATTAAATGATGAATTATACAAATTAAATGCTTTTATAGCGGTTACAAAAAGACAAGCGACGCAGTAACCAGTTACCAATTACTAGTTACCAATTACTCTTTCTACCTTTACAAATCCAAGATATTTTGATATAATGATTGTTAATAAAGCAATGTAATAATTTTAAAATGGCTAAAAAAACAAAGACAAATGATACTCCGACTTCTAACTTAGAAACAACGGTTAGAGAGATTAAAGATCGTTTTGGCGAGGGTTCGATTATGGTATTGGGCGAAGCCAAGAAAGTTGATATCGGTTCAATCTCAACTGGCTCACCTTCTTTAGATATTGCCTTAGGTGTAGGTGGTATTCCTAGAGGACGAATTATTGAGATTTATGGTGCTGAGTCGTCTGGAAAAACTACATTGTCTTTACATATAGTGGCAGAAATTCAAAAACAAGGAGGAGTGGCTGCCTATATTGATGCCGAACATGCTTTAGATCCTGAATATGCAAAAAGATTAGGGGTCAAAATTAATGATTTATTAATTTCCCAACCTGATCATGGTGAGCAAGCATTAGAAATTATTGAAGCTTTAGTTAGATCTGGATCAGTCGATTTGGTGGTAGTTGATTCAGTAGCAGCTTTAACGCCATTGGCAGAGATTGAAGGTGAGATGAGCGATCAACAAATTGGTTTACAAGCAAGATTAATGAGCAAAGCCCTTAGAAAATTAACTGCACTTACTGCTAAAGTTAACACAACCATTATATTTATTAATCAGATTAGAATGAAAATTGGTATGATGGCTTATGGTAATCCAGAAACAACTCCGGGTGGCAAAGCATTAAAATTCTTTACCTCAGTAAGGATTGAGTTAAAAAGAATTGCTCAAATCAAAAAAGGTGATGAGGTGGTTGGCAATCGAGTAGTGGCAAAAGTTGTTAAAAATAAAGTAGCTTCACCATTTAAAACTGGCGAATTTAATATTATGTTTAACGAAGGAATAGCCTACTATAACGATTTAGTAAATTTAGCTTTTAAGAATGGTATTGTTCAAAGATCGGGGACTACTTATAATTATAATGATACTAAGTTAGGGGTGGGAATTGATAATGCGTCCGAATTTTTGCGAGAAAATCCTAAAATTGCTAAAGAAATTCTTAAAAGTGTTCAGACCAAGTTGGCTTAATTAATTAAATAAAATAAAAATTTAGAAAATGAAAACGATAAAATATGATCTCACTTTGATTATTAAAGGAGATAAAAGTATTGAAGAAGCACAAAAGATTTTTGACGACATTAAAGTAAAAGTTGAAAAATTAGGTTTTTTAATTGAAAAAACTATTAATCCAGTATTGAAAGAATTAGCTTTTGAAATTAAAAAATTTAAACAAGGATATTTTGGCACATTTATTTTTTCAATTGACAATTATGACAATCGTCAAATTGAAGAATTATTTAAATTTGATGAAAATATTCTCAGATTTTTAACTGTAATTTATAATGACGTTGCTGTTAAACCGAGAATGAGATTAAGTCGCCAAAGACAAGAAGAAACAAAATCAAAAGATGAAGCCATTGAAGCAGCGGTAAATGAAGGCGTGGTAGCAAATGACAATATACCTATTAAAGAAATTGTTGCCAAAGAAGAGGTAGAAGAAAAGAAAACTATTGATTTGGAACACTTAGATGAAAAATTAGATGAATTATTAAAGTAAATCGTTGTCAAATAATAAAAAAATGGTAGCAAAATTAATTATAAAATTTTAATCAAAATATTAATTTACATTTATGAATTTAAATTTAGTTATGCTTATCGGTAGGATTACTCGCGATGCGGAATCAAAGGTAACGCCGAGTGGGCAAAATGTTGTTAATTTTTCAATTGCTACCAATTCGGTTTGGGTGGATAAAAATCAACAAAAACAGGAGAGAACCGAATTTCATAATTTAGTTTTTTGAGGGAAACGTGGTGAGGCTTTAGCTCCATATTTGACCAAAGGTAAATTAGTTTTTGTTGAAGGTGAATTGCGCACAAGTTCTTGAGTTGGTCAAGATAATCAGAAAAAATTTAGAACCGAGGTTTTAGTTAAAAATTTACAATTTGGCCCTAGGGCTACTCAAGATGATGGTTTTATGTCATCACATAACGAGGCTGATAAAGAACAAAAAGACGATCAAGACGAAAACATACCGGTCATTCAAGTTGGCAGAGATGACAATCCATTCGAAGAAGATTTAGAAGGTGATGAGATACCGTTTTAAAAATTCGAATAGATATTTGACCCTCGCACCCAGAAAGGTTAGGGTTAAAATGAGTAATTGACAATAAGCAAAATGATAGTAATTTAATAGTAAGTCGACGGTAAGATAATTTTTGGTATTTGATTTTTAAAGGCAGGGGTTGATATTGCGATCAAAATATGGTATGATAGTGTGATTTTAATTTATTAAAATAAGTTTATTATGAAAAAAGATATACATCCAAAATATTATGAATCAAAAGTAAAATGCGCTTGTGGAAATACTTTTGTAGTGGGATCAACAAGCGAAACATTAGATATTGAAGTTTGTTCTCAATGTCATCCTTTTTTTACTGGCAAATCTAAAAAGTTAGATATTGCAGGCCGAGTTAATAAATTTGAAAAGAAAGTTAGCAAAGCCAAGGAATTAAAAGAAAAAGCATCAACTAAAAAAGTTAGGGCTAAAAAAGAAACCAAGAAAACTCAAAAAATTGGTACAAAGTAACAAAACAAAAAACTACTATCTCTTAGTGGAGATAGTAGTTTTTTATTTAAAAAAATGTTAGAGTGTAATTATAAATGAATTAAACTATGTATATGACAAGTGACTTACAAACAAGATTGGAAAAACTAAGAGAGAGAAAAAATGAAGTGATCACTCAAATGAGCGACCCGACGGTTTTAAAAAACCAAAAGGAGTATGAATTATTAGTTCGAGAACTTAAAGATATAGATAAATGGCTGTTCTATTTAGAAGATTTAGAAAGAGTTGAAAAACATCTTAATGATGATAATTTAATGTTGGAAAATGAAGCCGATAACGAAATTATTGGTGAGATTAATAAAGATTTAGAAAAGAACCAAGAAAAACAGGAAAAAATTTTATTACAAATTAACAAACTCATCGAAGAAGAAAATGTTTCCGAAGATGATAAAATCAATATCATTATTTTAGAAGTCAGAGCTGGTGCGGGTGGAGACGAAGCAACTATTTTTGCTTTTGATTTATATCGAATGTATACACGCTATTGTGAAAAGAAAAATTGAGATGTTAGTGTGCTTTATGTTAGCGAAAATGCAACTGGTGGTTATAAAGAAGTTGTGGTTGAGATTCAAGGCGATGGCTGTTACAAAGATCTTAAATATGAAGCTGGCGTTCATCGAGTTCAAAGAGTACCAATTACTGAAAAACAAGGTCGTATTCATACTTCAACAGCCACGGTTGCAATATTGCCAAAAGTTGCTGAAAAAGAAGTCGAAATTAAAGATACCGATTTAGAATTTGATTTTTTTAAATCGTCAGGTAAAGGAGGTCAAAATGTTCAGAAAGTTGAAACAGCTGTAAGGATTAAACACAAACCAACGGGTATTGTGGTTACTTGTCAAGTTGAAAGGTCGCAATTAAAAAATAGAGAAAGAGCGTTGAGTATTTTACGAGCTAAATTGTGAGAAATAGAAAAAGAAAAACAATTCGGTAATATTGATGATGCTAGAAGATCTCAAGTGGGAACAGCTAAAAGATGTGAAAAAATACGTACTTATAATTTTCCTCAAGATAGAATTACTGATCATCGTTTAGGTGAAAACTTCCATGGTATTGAGTCAGTGATGGAAGGTAATATTGACAATATTGTGCTAGCGATGCGTAAATTAGATGATCCAAACTTTTTACCTGGACAAGATGAAGAATAATAATTTTGTTAGATGATAAAAGTTATTTAATATATTTATTTTGATTGTTATGAAAAAATTATTATATATTTTATTGTTGATATGTTTGCTGTTGGTAGCTTTGGTTAGTAATGTTAAAGCTGGATTTTATGATGAATGAGCTAAATTTTTTCAAAATGATTTATTTTATCAATGGAATCAACGAGGAGCATTGCCAGAAGCTAAGAATAACGATGAAGTTGATAGTGAAACCAAAAATAATAATATTTGTTTCCATAGCGAAATGTCAATCGGTCATGAAAATGATGATGTTAGGAACTTGCAGCAATTACTCTATGAGCGAGGTTTTTATAAAGAAGGTTTAATCACTGGTTATTTTGGGCCTTTAACTCAAAAGGCAGTCATTAACTTTCAGAATTATTATTTTGATGATATATTAAAACCGATCGGTCTATTAAAAGCTACGGGCTATGTAGGTCAGGCCACTATTAAGAAATTACATGAGCTAACTCAGTGTGGTTT
>ERZ795059.3036-NODE-3036-length-16647-cov-15.226314_pt1 | contig 16647 bp, 16 predicted proteins | sample MGYA00375143_ERZ795059 | MGnify/ENA primary metagenome ERZ795059 (study PRJEB30188, sample SAMN05720168) | activated sludge metagenome | isolation source: Anaerobic digester | place: USA | collected 2015-01-07 ... | reverse complement strand
TTTGAATTGCCCATCTACGCCATTTCAATTGCTCGTATCTCAGGTTTTCTTTGTTCAGCAATTCTTTCTCATATTCGTTCAAGGTTTCGGCAAACTGTTTCCTCTCGGCTTCACTGGCAAAAGGTTGACTGTATTCCGGCATCAGGTGCCACGGGAGGAATATAAGCTCGAATTCATTCTTACCGGCCAAAGCATCTTGCACCATTTGGTAGAAGTATTCGCCGTCACCGCCAAAACCATTGGCGGTTGATTCAAGAAAGACGGCAGTGGTTGGCAGGCTTGGAATCGCTTGCATCACGGAAAGCATCAGCTCTTTGGCGTTTTTCCAGAATGCGACTTCAGATCCGTGGAAATTATGAAGAGTCAGACCTCTACCAATTTTTACTTTATCGGCCGTTGATATCACCATTCTTGATCTGAGTCCCGGGTCATCGGCTCTCGCTTTCTGATCGGGATTTTCAAACACCATCTGTTTCTTGTTGTCGTATCGCCTCATTGGCTTAACATCCACCGGAAGCATGTCGTAGAACAGCTTGCTCATGGCGAATATCGCATCAGTCGACTCCGGCTCGTGAGCGACAATCAGCGAATTGGTATTTTCTTGACGAACGGTCTTTTCAAATATCAATCCCTCGCAGAATGTTGAAACGCCCTCTTGTCTGGCTTTTAGAATTATCATTCTGATCGGCTTCTTTTTTGCTCTTAGCATCTTGATTCGTTCGTAAATCATGGATTGAGCGGTATTAAACTTTAAAAGAACGGTTTTTTGGTCTTTGGTTTTTATGGACAGACACTCCTCAATAAACACTTTCGGGTCAGCCTCGCATAACCTCAGGAAAGCAATGAGGTTATTAACCATCGGGTGGTTTGTCTCTTGATTTTCGTAGTATCTGTTCATAATTCAGGCCTGATTCAAATAATCCTTTGTGTTCTACTGTCTCTTTCGGCTTTCCGTACTGGCGGTAGACGATCTCTTTGGAGGCATTAAGCTTCACCGTGTCATTTTCGCTGGCCATTAAGGCAACGATCATGCTTGAGGCGGTTTCAACATTTTTCTTGAAAACTTCCAGACCGTTTTCATGTCTGATTTGATTCTGTTCATCACGGTATTTTTCGTACTCCTCTTTAAGCAAACCGCCAAAAGCGAACCATTTTTCGATAGTCGACACCGGCACTTTTATTTTTTTGGCAATCGAAGAATACGATTCGTTGTTGTATTTAAGGCGAATCGCTTCTTGATACCTGATGCTTTTAATGTCGACTTTTTTGCTCATTTCGTTGCTGTTTACTGCGGTTTACTGCCGTTTAGTGTGTTTATAAACTGGCTACACACTTCGGCGATCGCCTCACTCTCTGTCATTTTTGATTGCTTTGACAGGATATTTAACGCTTCGTCTATCACGCCCTTTTGCGGATTGGTGACATTGAAACTTACAAGGGCAATGGTTTCTCTTTTGCTGTTTATATCTTTGACCGCTTTCTCGACCTTTACGCCTTTGCTTTTGGCAAATGCAGTCACGGCTTTTATAAATTCATCGGCTGACGCTTCCGGGTCTTTATCCACGATGAAGTTCAGGACAACGGTGTTTTCTCGCTCGGCTTTCTTAAGCTCGATCATTTTCTTTTCAATCTCGTCTTTCACCAAGTCGAGAGCATCTTTGACATTGATATCCTCCTCGCCGAGACTCTGGGCAATGTCTTTGATTGAGTATCCGTTTTGAGTCAGCTCGTAGGCCAGTTTGCCGAGTTTTATCTGTTGGTTCGATCCGTGAATGTTGTCGGTCAATCCATAAAGCTTGGCTTCGTCCTCATTTTTGAAATTATGAATATTGGCTTCAATTTCGGTTTCGCCCAATTCGCCGAGGACTTTCCAAGTGTGATAACCGCCCACAATCACATAACCGGCCTTGGCTTTCATATTCGGCCAGACTCCCACTTGAATCGGTTTGGTTTGTCCGTACTTAGTCAAAGCTTTTTTCAGCGATGTGAATTGGCGAGCGTTCATTTCGTTCGGATTCCACCAGTTTGGAACGCACTCTTTTATTTTCACTCTTTTGATTTCGGTTTTTTCTTTTTTCATAAAGTTACGATCATGTATTCGATGTTGTTGCTTTGGTTTCGACCTCCTGCGTTAGCCACACTCCATTTGTGATCAAGCATCTGCACTTCGGCTTTACGGTGTTTTTGCACCATCGCCAAAAGCTTTTCCGGCTTCACTCCCACATCCTCTTTGTTTTGGCCAAGCGAGATTATCCACTGCGGTATATGCTTGGCGGACTCAAACATCTTTTCTAAAAATTCATCGGCATCTTTGTTGGAGAAATCGCTCGGCTTGTTATCCAGCTTTTTGTTGGCAAGTATGTTGTCCAAGATTCCGTATTCCACCTCATAGGCAGAAGATCCGGGATATGGAGGGTCAAAGTACACGACATCGCCTCTAACATCTTTCAAAAAATCAAAAACATCTTTTTGGTGTATTTCGTTCTCTTGGTGATTATCAAAGATGCCGTGGTTTATCTCATCTTTCAGTTTTTCTAAGGTCATCATCGGATTTTGTATCATCCGCAAATTTTTCGGGGCGTGTGATTTGGACCGAAGAGGCCACTCCCATTTTCGGGCTTCCAAGTCCAGCGTGTCCCGGGTATGTGTAAATTTGCCGAATTGTCGGCAGGATAGAATAAACTTAATCAATAAATGCAACAAAAGGTATCGTTTAGTATCATTTTCCACCTTGTTGGCGGAAGCGAAGGCGTTATCTAAAAAGTCGGCGATTTTGGTGGTGAATACTTTCGGGCAATAATTCTTTTTTATAAAGCTGTCATGTTTGGTTTCAAAAAATAGTCTGGCCAAATCCTCGGATTCAAGCTTTACTGAATTGTTGGCAATGATCGCTCGGCCGATAATCACTGATCGGAACGCAATGTCATTACTTATGACTTTATATCCTTTGGCCTTGGCGTAGAGACTAACTGATCCGCCTCCCAAAAATGCATCAATAAAAATTCCCTCGGTCTTTTTAATCGGTTTGAAAATGTGCTTGACCAATTTTCTTTTTCCGCCGAAGTAACTCGGCAATGCTTGAAATTTGCTAAACATATATTTTTTAAATCTCAAATCTCTGGCACGCCCACATCCCTTGTATATTTTTTATTTACCCGAACCCTTGAGCTCGGGCAGTGTGAGGTCGATTAACAAGATTGGATGTCGACCGTTATTGGGCGTGGCAGAGAGCTGGCAACAATCAAACAAAAAGAGCTCGTGACCGATTACCACAAAAGTGATAATGGATCACGAGCTCTTGAACCCGGAATTCCTTTCAGGATGCCTCGTAAGGCATAACTCTATTTGATTGTTAAACTTATTATACTACTTTCTAAAAAACAGCACAATAGTTTTTTTGTGCATAATATTTTATAACAATAACCAATATTAATTTCTTTTGGTGTTTTTAAGAAATAATCCCACACTTGATCCAATAATCATTCCGAATCCCACACCAACAGCCAACCAAACTGCGAAATCTTTAGTTAATAGGCCGAGAATAATTCCAAATATTGCACCACCAGTAAAGCCAAATGATACTCCAAGTGCTATTTTGTTCATATTATTTTCCATAGTTTTTATATTAAATGTTATTCCGGTATGTATTCCTGATGTCCGCAATGGCAGGCAGTGCCGTCATTTGTCGACATACTGAAGTATGATCGCTTGGCCACAATGATGAAATCGGCAAAAAAAGGTTTGAATGACAAGACTTGTGCATCGGCTTGCAAAGCCCTGATTAATTTCTTATCTGCTTCATCGGGAGTCGGGTCGGTTGATCCGGGATGGTTAATTAAGACGATGAATTTCTTTGCTAAAAATAAGGCGTAGTAATGGTAGAGCAATTGCGTATCAAAAGCTTTAGGCGAAGATCCGAGGAATACTTGATGTCCGAGAAATAGATTCTTGTCATCCAAATAAATTCCAATAACCTTGGAAACGCTTTCGTTTTCCAAATCTTTTAAGAATTTATATAAATCCTCCGGATCGCGGACTTGCCCTTGGATAGGAAGTTCGACATCGGTTTCAACGATCTCAAACTTTTTCAGATATCTCTTATCTGATTTTTCCGGTTCGGGAGTATGTTTTTTCTGTTCTTTTTTTGCCATATATTTTTATTTTATCACCGACATGTAATTTTTCAGCATGAAGATAGTGTCGGCTTTCAAATGATTTCTAACCCATGCTTTTTCTTTCTCACTATCAATCAGTTCGCCCAATCCCTGCATTATCTGGCTATCCTTTACTTTCTCAATAAAAGCGATGCAATCAGCCAAATATTCTTTTACTGTTTTACTGGTTCTTTCTTTGACCACTTCAGTATTGATGTCCCAATTACTCTTGGCAAAATAATGAATATCATAGATGTCTCTCATTGCTGTTTCATTTCGGAGTGTTAAAGCCGAGAGCTTACTGGCAAACAAATAATCTTTTTTGGCGACAAACATTGAAATGCCAAGATACTCTTTCATCTCGTAGTGGTCTTGGATATTTTCTACTAATTTTCTGACATTGATTTCCACCTTGATGTTGTGATCGTCATCGCCGTAGGAGAGTAATGCAAAAACAGTAAATCTTTTTATGTATTGATCTTTGATCTGTCCGTATTTGCTCAAAATAGCGACAATCTTTTCAAATACTAACTTTTGATTTTCCTCATTCACTACCAGCAAATCAAAATCCAAGTCCACCGAGAATCTCGGCAGGTTATAAAAGAAATAGGCACAAGTACCGCCTTTGAATCCTAAGAGCGGACTGATTGAGACATTGGTGTAGATGTCTTTCAAAATCTGACCCATTATTAATTGATGTTTTTCTCTATTGAGCATAATTTTTGCGATATTTATTCAATCGTTTTATCAATTGCTTGTTGTTATAAATTTTTGCGATCTCGTTACATTTTTCCCAGTTGATTGATTTCAGATTATCAAAGTAATAATTCGGGAATAAATAAATCATATCCAAGAAGGCTCTTTCGGTTGTGGCTACGCTGTAGTTGTCTTTACTGACAATCCCGGTTGAATTAAACAGCACAGCATCTTTTAACTTCCTGAATGTGATCGTGTATTTGTCTATCTTGGTTGTTTTCGGCCACTTTGATGCCACGAAGATCGTTTCGTAATGCTGGAATATAACGCCAGCCTCTCTCAAAACTGTCTCAAAGCTGATATAAGAGGGGGTGTAGATACTGGTTGCCAATTCTTTTGAATTGTAGTCTTTACTCTTGGCAAAAACGCCTCTTGTCAGTCTGATCAAGGCTTTTTGCTTTACATAATAGGCTATCTTGGCATTCAGGTTGAATTTATCGTTTTCTTGCCAAATTAAGGCCAAATCCTTATTCGACAGGATTGTTTTTGGTGATTGATATAATTTTGCGATTAAGCTGTCCATATCTATGTTATTTGATGGAATTGATAACTTTTCTTATTTCCATTGTATATTATTGACAAATTATAGTCAAGTGCGGTACAATGGAACTATAAAAATATCGCATAAATAAGCAATCATAATATATGGCAAAACAAGCAAAAAAGGCATCTTCCGCTAACATTGGCTTTGAAGAAACCCTCTGGTCGGCGGCTGACAAAATGAGGAATAACATGGATCCGGCTGAATATAAGCATGTGGTTCTTGGTTTGATTTTCCTCAAATATATTTCCGACTCTTTTGAGGAGGTCTATAACGAAATCAAAAGTGACAAGGATTACTATGCTGGTCAGGAGGAAGACAAAGATGCTTATCTTGCCGAAGGTGTGTTTTGGGTGCCACAGGAAGCTCGCTGGGAATATTTGAAAGCTAATGCTAAAAAACCGGAAATTGGAAAGATGCTTGATGATGCCATGATTGCGATTGAAAAAGACAATCCGAGTCTCAAGGGTGTTTTGGCAAAAAATTACGCTCGCCCCGATCTCGATAAAGTTAGACTTGGTGAACTTATTGATCTTATGAGCTCTATCGGTCTTGGTGATAAAGCCAGCCGAAGCAAAGATGTGCTTGGCCGTGTCTATGAATACTTTCTCGGACGATTTGCTGGAGCAGAAGGCAAAGGCGGTGGAGAGTTTTTCACTCCCCAGTCTGTCGTCAAACTTCTTGTTGAAATGATTGAGCCGTTCAAAGGTCGTGTCTACGATCCTTGTTGTGGTTCAGGCGGTATGTTTGTGCAGAGTGAGAAATTTGTGGAAGCACACGGCGGTCAAACTCATGACTTGGCTATATATGGTCAGGAATCAAATCCTACCACATGGAGACTTTGCAAAATGAACCTTGCCATTCGTGGTATTGAGGGCAATCTCGGACAACATAATGCCGATACTTTTCATAATGATTTACACAAAGATTTAAAAGCAGATTTTATTTTAGCAAATCCGCCTTTCAATATCAGTGATTGGGGTGGTGAACGCTTAAAAGACGATGTCCGCTGGAAATACGGCACACCATCAGCCGGCAACGCAAACTATGCATGGATTCAGCACATGATCCATCATCTTGCTCCCACCGGCATTGCTGGTTTTGTTTTAGCAAACGGATCGCTCTCATCCAATACTTCCGGTGAGGGCGAAATCAGAAAAAGTCTAATCCAAAATGGTTTAGTTGATTGTATTGTCGCTCTCCCAAGCCAGCTATTCTACACCACACAAATTCCAGCTTGTTTGTGGTTCGTGTCTCGTGATCGCTACGATCATAAATTCCGCAACCGCCATGATGAGATTCTTTTCATTGACGCTCGCAAAATGGGAACAATGGTCACTCGCAAGAATCGTGAATTGACTGATGAAGATTTAAATAAAATTATCGGCGTATATCACGCTTGGCGAACCATTAATGGCAAATACGAAGATGTGAAGGGATTCTGCAAAGCAGCTAAAATCGAGGAAGTGGAAAAAAACGGGTTTGTTCTTACTCCCGGCCGTTATGTTGGTTCAGATTTTGTAGAGGAAGATGACAGCTCGTTTGAAGACAAGATGACAAGAGTAACCGCAAATCTTTCTGACCAATTCAAGAAATCAAAAGAAATTGAAAATCAAATAAAACACGACTTAAAAGAAATCGGTTTTGAAATAAAATAGTTATATATGGAAATCGCCACAAAATACAAAGATACAAAAATAGGAACAGTCCCCAATGAATGGGGTGTCTTTGCTGTAAACGATTTATGTAAAGTCGGCAGAGGTGCTTCACCTCGACCAGTTGGAGATCCAAAATATTTTGGTGGATCAACACCTTGGATCAAAATTGCAGATGCAAATAGAACCGGTACGAGATACATTGAAGAGACCAGAGAAACCGTAACTGAAGAAGGTAAAAATAGAAGTGTTTTTTTAAAAAAAGGCTCTTTAATCGTATCCAATAGCGGATCGGCAGGAATACCAAAATTTCTTGCAGTAGACGGATGTATTCATGACGGTTGGCTTTATTTTACGGAGTATAAAAATTTAGATGATAAATTTTTTTATTACTGGTGGCTTTACAATGGGCAAAGAGTCTCCGACACCTACGCAAATGGAGCTGTGTTGCAAAATTTAAACACTGATTTAGTAAGAAATCTATTTATAGCAACACCTAAAATCGAGGAACAAAAAAAGATATCTTCCATATTGTGGAATATCGATGACAAAATTGAACTAAATAGAAAGATAAACAATAATCTCGAAACATTGGTTGGGATAATATTTAAACAATGGTTTATTGATGTTAAAGATAATTTGCCATCAGGCTGGAAAATTGGAAAGGTTTCTGATGTTGTCAAAGTCGAATCCGGATTCCCATTTAACAGTAGGATGTTTGATGATTTTGGTAAATACAAGTTGGTTACAATAAAAAATGTTCAAGACGGATATTTTATAACTGAATGCACAGACTCACTGAGTGAAATCCCACAGAAAATGCCAACCCATTGCAAACTAAAAGACGGAGATATTTTGTTATCGCTGACTGGTAATGTGGGGAGAGTATGTTTAGTGAACGGGTCTAATTATCTATTAAATCAGCGTGTGGCAAATCTGATTCCGATTATTGAAAATAACCGAGCTTTTACATATTTCCTTTTTAGACAAAAGGACTTTCAAAATACATTGATGAGTATTTCTCGTGGCACAGCTCAACAAAATCTGAGCCCCATTGAAACTAAATCTTTAGAAATAGTTGTACCATCCCAAGAAGCGTTGGATCGTTTTTCCAAGATTGCATCACCTATACTTAAAATGTTGATTGAAAATCATAACGAAATAAGAAATTTATTAATACTTAGGGATTCTTTACTTCCCAGATTACTCAATGGAAAGATAGTAGTGAAATAATGTTATGGAACATCAAACAAATTTAGACAAAATACTTTATAAATTAGAGACTTCAAAAGAGCCTTTTATCAAGGTGACTAAAGAAATGCTGGAGTCTGCCAATGGCAATCTTTATCCGCTAGATTTGTTTGTGCTCGGTATTGTTAAGCGATCAATTTTATTAACCTCGGGTTTTTGTAGTTTGATAAGGCAAAATAATTTTTTAAGTGCCGGACCTATTGTTCGGTTGCATTTGGATAATTTACTAAATTTGCATGCCTCGTTTATTGCTCCTGATCCGCACGAATTTTCAATGAGTAAACTGCAAGGAGAACGGACGAGCAAATTAAAAGATAAGACTGGGCAATTTATGACAGATACCTACTTAGCGGAATCATTATCAAAGGAAAAAGAAACAGAGTGGGTTATCAATCTATATCGCGAATCATCAAAATTTATCCATGTCAGTGACAAGCACATATTCAGCACGGTGGAGGAATTGAAAAAGGACGGTCAAATGAGTTTTGTGATTTCCGATAAACAGAACATACCAGAAAAATCAATCATAGAAGCAACGGAGGCAATGGTCAGTATTTCGGAACAAATATTCAGACATTTGTTCGGATGGATACAAGCTAAAAATAATAAATCGTAAATATTATGACTAACTACAAATACACAGAATCAGACTTGGAAAACGCAACGCTCGAATGGCTTGAGGAGTTGGGTTTTGGAATTGTCTTTGGACCGAACATTGCTCCCGATGGCGAATCACCGGAGCGTGAGTCTTACAAAGATATTGTCTTGATCGGCAGATTGCGATCAGCTGTTTCAGCAATTAATCCCAATATTCCACGAGACGCCCAAGAGGACGCTATCAAGAAAGTTGTTAATGTTGCTTATTCCAATCCAAGTCTATTGGAAACAAATCACTCATTTCACAGAATGCTGGCTGAGGGTGTTGATGTTGAATACCGCCGTGAGGATGGTTCGATCGCTGGAGATAAAGTGTATCTTGTAGATCATAAGAATTTATCTAATAACGATTGGTTGGCGGTCAATCAATATACTGTTATTGAAAATAATCACAACCGCCGTCCTGATGTCATCATTTTCATCAATGGCTTGCCATTGGCTGTATTTGAGTTGAAAAATCCGGCTGATGTTAACGCTACCGTTAGAAACGCTTTCAATCAAATCCAAACATATAAATCAGACATTCCTTCTCTTTTTACTTACAACGCTTTCTGCATAATCAGCGATGGAATTGATAGTCGCATTGGATCGCTTACGGCTGATATGGAACGCTTTATGAAATGGCGAACAATAGATGGCGAGACTGTCGCCCCAGCTTCTATTCCGGAAATGGAAGTTTTGATCAAAGGTGTATTTACAAAAGATCATCTGTTGGATATCGCAAAGAATTTTATCGTCTTTGAAACTGACGGAGAAACTACAATCAAAAAACTCGCAGCTTATCACCAATATCATGCTACTAATAAAGCAATCATCAGAACAATCGGTGCTACTTCAGAAAAAGGCGACCGCAGGGCTGGTGTTGTTTGGCACACTCAAGGTTCCGGCAAATCTCTGACAATGGTATTTTATGCTGGCAAAATCATTCAGGTTTTAGATAATCCAACACTCGTCATTCTTACTGACCGCAACGATCTTGATGATCAGTTATTCGGCGTATTCTCTAACTGTCACGAATTACTACGCCAAACTCCCACACAGGCCAAGGATCGTGCCGATCTTAAAAAATTATTAAGCGTTGCTTCCGGCGGTGTTATCTTTACCACAATTCAGAAATTCCTCCCAGAGAATAAAGACGAAAAACATCCGCTATTGTCCGACAGACGCAACATTGTAGTGATTGCCGATGAAGCCCATCGCAGTCAGTATGACTTTATTGATGGCTTCGCTCGTCATATGCATGATGCTCTGCCAAGTGCATCCTTTATTGGCTTTACTGGTACTCCCATTGAATTATCTGATAAAAATACCAGAGCGGTCTTTGGAGAATATATCGATGTTTATGATATCTCTCGTGCGGTTGAGGATCACGCCACTGTTCCAATTTATTACGAAGCACGCTTGGCAAAAATCCAGTTGTCTGAATCAGAAAAACCACACATTGATACTGAGTTTGAAGAATTGACTGAGGGCGAAGAAGTTGCGAAAAAGGAAAAACTAAAAAGCAAATGGGCTCGACTGGAAGCTATGGTCGGTTCTGATAAACGCATCAAGCTGATCGCCAAAGATGTAGTTGATCACTTTGAGGCTCGCCGTGACGCAATGGAGGGCAAAGGTATGTTTGTATCCATGAGCCGAAGAATTGCGGTTGAGCTGTATGATGAAATTATCAAACTTCGCCCGCAATGGCACAGCGATGATATCAATAAGGGTTTTATAAAAGTTGTAATGACCGGCTCTGCCAGTGATCCGGCTAATTTTCAAAAGCACATTCATACTAAGGATGAACGAGAGCTTATTGCCAAAAGAATGAAAGACCCGAAGAACGATCTCAAATTCGTGATCGTTCGTGATATGTGGTTGACCGGCTTTGATGTGCCCGTCCTGCATACGATGTATATCGACAAGCCGATGCAGGGTCATGGGCTTATGCAGGCCATTGCTCGTGTGAACCGTATCTATAAAGACAAACAAGGCGGTCTGATCGTGGACTATCTTGGTATCGCTCCCTCTTTAAAAGAAGCCCTTTCTTATTACGCTGACAACGACAAGGAAGCCCCGACTATTCCGCAGGAAGAAGCTGTTTCAGTCATGTTGGAAAAATATGAGGTTGTAAAAGCTCTATATCATCAGTTTGATTACTCATCTTATTTCTCATCCAAAGCTTCAGAAAAGACAAGGGTTATTTCCGGTGCCATGGATTATGTCTTGAGTCTTGATAAAGGCAAGGATCGTTATCTTAAAGCTGTTACCGAATTGTCTCACGCTTTCTCGTTGGCTGTTCCAAGCGATGAATCAATACAGATCCGGGATGATGTGGCATTCTTTCAGGCTGTCGGTGCTGTTATTCGCAAATTTGACCAGAACGGTGGCCAAGGCGGACCGACAGAAGAAGACTACGATCAGGCTATTAAACAGATCGTATCCAATGCCGTCGTTTCTGACGAAGTGGTTAATGTCTTTGATGCGGCCGGACTTAAATCTCCTAATATTGCGGTATTGTCTGATGAGTTTTTAGAAGAGGTCAGAAACCTTGAACACAAAAACATCGCTCTCGAATTGTTGAAAAAATTATTGAACGACGAGATCAGAACGATGCAAAGGAAGTACTTGGTCAAATCTCGTTCATTCGTGAAAATGCTCGAGGAGACTATTAAAAAATATCAAAATCAAACCATTGAGGCGGCTCAAGTGATTGCCGAATTGGTTGAGTTGGCAAAAAAGATTCGCGAGGAAAAAGAACGAGGCAATGAATTAAATCTCACGGAAGACGAGATAGCTTTTTACGATGCCCTTTGTGAGAGCGACAGTGCTGTCATGGAAATTGGAGACGACACTCTCAAACAAATAGCTCAAGAGTTGGTCGCTATGCTTCGCAAAAATACCACGATTGATTGGACGCTTAAAGAGCAGGTTCGAGCCAAGCTTCGTGTCTATGTTAAAAAATTACTAAATAAATACGGTTACCCACCGGATAAGCAAGAACAAGCTACAAAGACTGTTTTGGAGCAAGCCGAAATCTTGTGCAAGGATTGGGGTAACGAATAATAAATTCGCCAGTAATCAAAAAAATTGATATAATATAATAAGAATTTTATGAAAAAAGAAATCGCCAAACCAAATTACGAAGAATGGCCAAAACAGAAAATAAAGGTTACTGACCTTTTTCTCGACACAAAAAATATTCGTCTTGATATTGGCGTCGACTTGTCGCAGGATGCCCTGATAAACGATTTATTTACCAATGAGGATGCGATGCAGGTTTTGAGGAGCATTGCCATCAACGGATTTTTTCCGGATGAGATTCCTGTTGTTGTAAAAGAAAACAGCAAATACATCGTCCTTGAGGGAAATAGAAGAGTTGCGGCCGTCAAAGCATTATTAAGACCGGAAATAGTACCCGGGAAAGAGTCAGCTATAAAAGGCATTTTAAAGACCGCTATTCCTGTGGCAAATGAGCGTGAGGTTGTAATTGCTCCCGATCGTGATTCGGCGATGGTTTTTTTGGCCAATAAACATACTCAAAACACAAAAAGAAGATGGAGACCGTTAAGACAAGCCTATTTTTATAAAGCGGAGCTTGAGCGAGGCAAAACGGTTCAGAATCTGAGAGACGATTATCCAACCGTTGATATCAGTAAGTTTTTGCGATTAATTAATATTCACAAAATAGCAAAATCTATCACATTCGATTCTGATTCTACAGCGAAGAAAGTTCACAATGAAAAAACTTTCCCGGCATCTACCATCGAAAGATTATACGATGATAAACAAGTCAGGGATTTTCTCGGTTTTGATTTTGACGGAAACGGCGAAGTAAAAATCAATATTGATAAGAAAGAATTCGAGAAGGGTTTCAAAAAGATCGTTGAGGATGTTGTTGAGAAGAATGTTGATTCTCGTGCATTAAACAGCGAAAAAGACAGAAAGGAATACCTGTCAAATTTTGTTAAAGAAAATACGCCCGACAAAAGCAAAACCGGCAAAGTAACGACCAGCAAAGATTTTACGGAAGCATTGATCGTAACAACCAAAAAAAGAAACAGGCTGGCACCTTCAAGCATATCATTTACTTTGCAATGCGGTGGAGTCAAGAGAATGCTGAAGGAGTTGCAAGCAATTGATTACCATAAATTTCCGAACGCCGCACACGATCTGCTTCGAAGTTTTTTAGAATGCGGATTGAAAGCATATTTTGATCACTGTAAAAAAACTATTGCCCCCAAGAATGGGGGGAAATATGTTTTTCTTGACACAGTTCTTGAGGAGTTTATTAAAGAAATGAATCAGTCAAAAAATAATAAACTTTCCCAAGTGGCATCAAGGATTAAAGATAATTCAAAAATGAATTCCTATTCCGCCACTTTCTTAAATGCAACGAATCACAACCCAGATATTTTTGTCACCCCGCAAGAGGTCGAAGACGCATGGGATGCTATGGAGCCATTATTTAACTACATATTAGCTCCTAACAAAAAACCAAATGTTCAAAATAAGCCATAAAAAAAATAATAAATTTCATTACAGTCCTCTGAGGTATCCTGGTGGAAAGACTTTTCTTTTCCCCTTTTTTGATAAAGTAATAAAAGACAATAAACTTGACGGCATAACTTATGTTGAACCTTTTGCAGGAGGGGCTGGTGCCGCCCTTGCTTTATTATTTTTAGAAAAAGTTGATCATATCGTTATAAACGATCTTGATAAAGCTATATATTCTTTTTGGAAATCTGCCATTTTTAATTCAGAAAAATTTATTAAAAAAATAAATTCAACACCGATAAACATTAAAGAATGGAGGAAACAAAAAACTATTTACCACGATGCAAAGGCAAAACAGCTAGACAGAGGATTTGCCACTTTTTATTTAAACAGGACTAATGTTTCAGGAATTTTAGATGGTGGTCCTATTGGTGGAGTTAAGCAGTTAGGAAAATATAAAATAAACGCCAGATTTAATAAGGAAAAACTTATTGAAAAGATTAGTCAGCTATCTCAATATAAAAATAGAATAACCGTTACCAACAAAGATGGGCTTGATTTAATCACTGAATACTTAAATAAAAAAAATGCTTTTATATATCTTGATCCTCCTTATTATGAAAAAGGCTCCACGCTTTATTTAAACCATTACAAAAAAGACGATCACCAATCCTTAGCAGAGAAATTGAATAAATCACCAGATGCTTTTTGGCTGCTCACATATGATAATAAAAAAGAAATAAAATCTCTTTACCCCGATAGAAGAATTATTAATTTTTCCCTGAACTACAACGCTTACGAATCCAGAAAAGGCAAAGAAGTTATGATTTTGTCAGATGTATTAAATATTAAATAAAAATTGTATTTAACCGAACATTGTATAATGAAATAAATAAATTCATATATTTTAGCGAATTTAAAGAAAAAATTGTTTTTTATCGTTATATTTGTTATAATTATACTAATTATGTTTCTGCGCAATATATACAAAAATACATCACTTTCTTTTCCTACCGTCACTTAGTCGGTTGTTTTAGTGTGTTAACTAAAAACAACCGATCAAAACGGTTGTTTTTTTAAATTGAAATCGCCATGAATATCTATATCACAAAAAATGATCACAAAAAATTGATTAAACTGATCAATGAAAAATTACCAAATGATGATTACACTCATACTTTGCTTTTAGAATTGAAAAAAGCGACCATAGTTGAGTCGGAAAAAATACCGGCTGATGTTATTACTATGAACTCATTAGTAAATTTTGAAGATATTGAATCCGGTGCCGAATTGGAATATTGGTTGGTATTTCCACAAGACGCTGACATTAGTCAGCACAAACTATCCGTAGTCTCTCCGATTGGTTGTGCGTTGTTAGGATATAAAGTCGGCGATATTATTAATCTTAAAACTCCGGGTGGCGAAAGAAAAATAAAGGTGGTAAAAATTTTGCACCAACCCGAAGCCGAAGGTAACTATGAATAATATGATAACCAGCAATAAAATTAGCAAAACAATTCGCTTTTTAATATTATCAGACTTTTTTCTTTTTTTTGCAGTCGGATTATTGGCACCGATATTCGCTGTTTTTATTTTAGAAAATATTGAGAATAAAATAGAGGTAATTGGATACGCCATGTCGTGCTACTGGATGACTCGGGTAATTATTGTTATTCCGCTTAGTCGATTGATGGATAAGATAAGGGGTGAAGTTGACGAATATACTTTTATGATAGTTGGAACTTTTTTAATTTCTATTATTCCGCTTTTCTATACAATATCGTCAGAACCTTGGCACATATATGTATTGCAAATTATGAACGGGATTGCAAACTCGATGGCGGTTCCTGCGTGGCGGATTCTTTTCACCAATCATGTCGATAAGAAATATATAGGTTTCGAATGGTCGCTGGAAGATGTCGGGATCGGTATAGCGACGGCTTCCAGCGCGACAATTGGTGCTTTTATTGCCAGCAAATTTGGTTTTAATGTTTTGTTCGGCATTATTTCGTTTTTCGGACTGATAAGCGTATTAATACTCATCATATTAAGCAAGAAAAAGAGAATGGCTTTCAAAAACTTGATTTACAACAAATCTGAAAGGGCTCCTCTAAAACTGGACACCTTTAAATAACTTTATGGCAATAAACATCTTAATCTTTGTCGTTTCATTTTTAGCCGTCATAAAAGGATCGACTTTGGCGACAAGATACGCTTCTCGTTTAGCGGAGAGTTTTAATATCTCAAAATATATTGTGGGATTTATTATCGTTGCGTTTATTTCAATCCTACCAGAGACATTAATTTCAATTAATTCTGCCATTAGCGATATCCCTGAATTCGGACTTGGTACATTATTTGGCTCAAATATTGCTGATTTATCTTTGATATTTGCAATTCTAATCATATATGCAGGCCGAGGTATGAAAATAGAAAGCAAGGTTTTAAAAAATGTACGACTATATCCTTTCTTTCTGCTTTTACCATTACTATTCGGTTTAAACGGGTATTATTCAAGAATTGAAGGCTTATTTTTAATTATCGCAGGTATTATTTTTTATTATCTGGTATTTAAAAACGGAATTGATGTATCTGCTAATTTGCGAAATGGTAATGGAAAATATAAAAGCTTCTTGTTTTTAATTATCTCAATGGTTCTACTATTGATTGGCTCTCATTTTACTGTAACTTCAGCTACTGCCTTAGCTCATGCTCTAAAAATAACACCTATTTTAATCGGCATGTTAGTTGTAAGTTTAGGTACGACCATGCCAGAACTATTTTTCTCTTTAAAGGCCGTCAAAAGAAAAGATGACGGATTGGCAGTTGGCGATATTATGGGATCAGTTTTGGCAGATGCTACTATCGTGGTTGGTATTTTGGCTACAATCAGTCCGTTTTTCTTTCCAGTCAAAATTGTTTATATTACAGGTGTATTTATGGCCATATCCTCATTCATACTGCTTAAGTTCATGAAAACAGGAAAGTTGATTACGAAAAATGAGGGGTATTTGCTCTTACTTTTTTGGGTTGTTTATGTTGTTGTTGAATTTTTAGCTAATAGATAACAAAGGTATTTAGAAAGCTCGCCACAAGGGTAAACAAACGGCAAAAAAGGGGCTCAAAAGGGCTCCTTTTGCTTTTTATTCTCACT
>ERZ795059.3035-NODE-3035-length-16654-cov-6.538466_pt1 | contig 16654 bp, 14 predicted proteins | sample MGYA00375143_ERZ795059 | MGnify/ENA primary metagenome ERZ795059 (study PRJEB30188, sample SAMN05720168) | activated sludge metagenome | isolation source: Anaerobic digester | place: USA | collected 2015-01-07 ... | reverse complement strand
AAGCTGAGTGTATTTCTTGCCAACTATAAAAATACCTATGGAACTCCGGATTACATGAAGGCTGCTAAAGACTTCACTCAATCAACAAATCACTTGATAACGAAAGGTGCATTCTTAGGTATTACCGGAGCCAAGGTGTATCTCTTGAAAGGAATTACTTTTTTCTTCAGCGTGAATTTTAAAACCTTCAACAACAAAGAAGAAGCGCTGGAGTTTTTAGTTTCCGAATAATTTACCATGTCCAAGTGGCACGTTAATACCCAATGATAAAATAGATTGAACAGAAAAGAAAGTATGCTTAGCTCTTCCTTTTTCGTAAAGCTTCACACTTGTATAATTAACGAACGCTCCGTTAATGCGTGGTTCAAAAAAGAAGTATTTAAAGAAATCGTAGCGAAGCGATACTCCCGCACCGACTACCCAACCCGAGACACGAAATGGCCCATCATTATGATATTGTTCATTGTTTATGGTGATGTATGAGTCAGATTTAGGAATCAAAACTCCGCCACCTAAACTAAAAACAGCACTGAGTTTATGCTGATTGTTTCTTGAACTGAGTAGTTGTTTGCGTTTTAGAATACTGATAAGAAGGTAATTATTTCCATTAGTATGTTCAAAGTGAACGAAGCCGGGAGTGACCAAGGTATCTAAATCATAGTACTGACCATCAATAGTTCCTGTCATCCGCATTACTTGATTGTCAGTTACCACATATTTTAAATGGTTCCATGCAACCTCAATACCCAAGTCATTTTTATCATTAAAGAAGTAGCCAAAGTTAAATGCATATTGAGGTACAGTAGGAGCGGTTTTGAAGAAATCATTCATGTCCAGCTTATCGTGCGCCTTAGCTTTACGAAATTTGAAATCGTAGTGTGGCACGCCAGGCGTTTCAATGTCCTTAAACTGAATAGTGCTGGTTGTGTAAGCATCTCGGTGATACCCCCAGTTGACAAAGAATGTTCCGTGGAGCTTTTTCTTTTCTGTTGAAGTAGTTGATTCTTGTTGTTGAGCCAGGGCGGGGAGACTAACCAGTAAACACAACGTGGCCAGGAGCAATATGGATTTCTTCATTTATGAATAGAACTCTTTTTTAATCTGTTAAAAGCGATGCGAATTAACAAGAATTCTATGTTTAAAAGAAATACCCCTTGTTAGAAAAACTTTACCACTATACGAATGGTAACGAATAGATAACCTAATTGTTACCGACTAATTACTCCCGAGCCGACTAATTCATCATCTTTATACCAAGCTGCAAATTGCCCTGGTGTAATACTCTTTTGAGGTTGTTCGAATATAATATAAAGTCCAGTCTCTGTTTTGTGAAGTGTACACGAAACAAGCGGTTGCCGGTAACGTATGCGTGCCACATAATTTGCTGTATCTCCAACTTTTAGTTGAAGATCATTTCGGATCCAATGCTCATCTTCATTAGGTATGAATAATCCTTTTCGATACAAGCCTGGGTGGTCTTCACCTTTGCCCGTATAAATAGTGTTCGTTGTTGTGTCAGTACCAATGATGAACAAAGGTTTATCACTTCCGCCAATTTGCAAACCTTTGCGCTGGCCTATGGTATAATAGTGGGCCCCACGATGTTCGCCAATTACATTACCTAACTCTGGCTGAAGATTGAATGGCTCGGATAGATGTTCAAGATCGTCATCAGCTACAAATCCGTTCTTAAAAACAGAAGCTTCAGCCGGGATATCAACAACATTTCCTTTTTTTGGTTGAAGACGCTGTTGTAAGAAATCAGGTAAATGTACTTTGCCAATAAAGCATAAGCCTTGAGAATCTTTTTTCTCGGCAGTGATTAATCCGTTTTCTTTGGCGATTGCTCTAACCTCAGGTTTCAATAATTCACCAATTGGAAATAATGCTTTTGATAGCTGTGCCTGATTCAGTTGACACAAGAAATAGCTTTGATCTTTATTTGGGTCTTTTCCGGAAAGCAATTGAAAAACTTTTTGACCGTCCTTTTCAATTTCTCCTTTTCGACAATAATGTCCTGTAGCAACAAAGTCTGCTCCGAGTTTAAGCGCTGCTTCAAGAAACACATCAAATTTTATTTCACGATTACAAAGCACATCAGGGTTCGGAGTTCTTCCGTTTTGATATTCGGTGAACATATAATCGACAATGCGCTCTTTGTATTCGTTGCTCAGATCGATCGCTTGAAAAGGTATGTTAAGATGCTGAGCAACAATCATAGCATCATTACTATCGTCTAACCACGGACATTCATCACTGATGGTAACAGAGTCATCATGCCAGTTCTTCATGAACATACCAATCACTTCATAGCCTTGTTCTTTTAACAAGAACGCAGCCACGCTTGAATCAACTCCACCGGATAAACCAACAACAACTCGCTTCATATTCTGATTCAATCCTCTTTTCGTGAAGGATTGAAATTATTTAGTTCTTAGAAGATAAATTCTCACTTAAAAGTTCATTCACGATTTCGTTGAATCGTTGTTTGAACTGATCATAATAAATACCTGTGCCAGGTCCGCTAAATCCGGTGTGGATATGTTTAACACTTCCATCTTTTCCGATGAAGATTGTAGTAGGGAAAGCAACCACCCGATTTAGCATAGGTAATGTTTCCCCTGCTTTATCCTTATCATTTGTTCCGGCAATAACGAAGGAATAATTTACACCTAATTTTTCAGTCATTTTTTTGACACGACCACTCGCATATGTAAAGTCATCTTTTCGTTCGTATGCTAAACCAATAATTTCCACACCTCTGTCTTTATTTTCATCATACCATGAAGTAAGAAATTTTGTTTCGTCCATACAGTTTGGACACCATGTTCCGGAGAGTTGAAGAATCAACACTTTATTTTTGAATGCTTCATCTGACGGACTTACTTTCTTTCCATTCAGATCCGGAAAACTAAAATCAATTTTCGAATAACCTTCTTTCAAAAATGTTAACTTCTCAACATCTTCCAAAGCAGCGTTATCATTTTTTGCAGCAACCCATTTTTCATATCCGGTTTTACCTGACCAGTATTCTCCAACAAGCGTTGAGTCGTTTTCTTTTGTTGCTTCAAAAACGTACGCATGATTTCCATCGAACGTGCTGAGGAATAATTTTCCATCAATGACATTACCTTGTAGGTATCGATAATCACCGGTTGGATTTAGGAACGTTCCTTCTACTTTATCTTTATCCTGATTAAAAATCCCAACGGATTGAATTGTATCTGTTTTCGAAGTGAACGTAACCGAATACTTTCCAGTGAAATCTACTGAACCCGTATTGGTTGAATCAAATCGAAATGTTTGTCCGAAAGTTGCTTTGAAAGGTATTCTATAATGCTTCTCGTAGTTCTTAATGTAAAAACCACTTAAGCCATCTTCTGTTATTCTGGCTTTTAGCTCTGCGTCAAAAATATGCAGCGTAAAAACAACCGAGTCCTGATCGAAAGTAATTTCATCCAACAAGAGCTTTTCAGATCCATTGATGATGGAAGCGTCATATCCGCCTTGAGCGTCCTTACTTACCTCAAAGTTAAAAGGTAAATCGTGACCTTGAATATCAATAACGCCACGCCAGGTTCCGGTCTTTAACTCCGGTTTTGTTGAACATCCCAGCAAAATCAATCCCACTGCAATTACTACGATTAACCTCATTACTTTTGACGAATTAGAATGTGAACCAGAAAAACCGTGCAAGGTAAAGAATTGTTCCGTTGCCGTTATCGGTTATCTGTTATCTGTTAATCGTTATCCGTTAATTTGTCAGGGCACATCCAGCACATCTGCTCACACACACGATTAACTATTAACTGATAACGATTAACGACCGCCATGCTTCACAACATTAAGGTAATTGAACTCGCCTCCGTACTGGCCGGCCCAAGTGTAGGGCAGTTTTTTGCCGAGCTGGGCGCGGACGTTATTAAAATAGAAAACCTCAAGACTCGAGGAGATGTGACCCGAAGCTGGAAAGGAAGTGGAGAACAAACGGATGAAAGGTCGGCCTATTTCTGTTCTGTAAATTGGGGCAAACGCTCTCTGGCGGTTGACTTAACTAAAAAAGAAGGCAGAGAAATCATACATAAACTGGTAACTCAAGCTGATATTGTTATCGCCAGTTATAAGCCAGGTGATGCTGAAAAGCTCGAAATGGATTATAATAGCTTATCCAAGTTGAATCCCAAACTGATTTATGGGCAGATTACTGGCTATGGTTCTGACAATCCGAGAGTAGGATACGATGCTATCATTCAGGCTGAAGCCGGATTTATGCAAATGAATGGAGAGCAAGGTGGGGCTTCTTTAAAAATGCCGGTCGCTTTGATCGATGTTTTGGCCGGACATCATTTAAAAGAGGGTGTGTTGCTAGCGATGATTCAATTAGTAAAGACTGGAAAGGGCAGTTTTGTGGAGGTATCCTTGATTCAGGCTGCCATTTCATCATTGGTTAATCAGGCAACAAACTGGCTGATAGCCGGAAAATTGCCTCAGAAGAAAGGTTCCGCGCATCCTAACATTGCGCCATACGGGGATGTCTTTATCACAGAAGATGGTCAGGAAGTATTGTTAGCGGTAGGCAGCGACCGACAGTTTATAGATTTATGCCAACTATTAGAAGTTGGCGAAATAGTGTTGGACTCAAAATTTTCAACCAATCAATCACGAGTTGATAACCGAAAGGAGCTTAATCAAATCATCCAGAAGCAAATAGGGCGCTTACTTGCTGACACGATTATAGTGGATCTCAACAAAGCCAAAATCCCGGCAGGAAGAATTCAAAGTCTAAAACAGGTATTCGAAATGCATGAGGCAAAAGAGCTTTTGATCCGGTCATCCGATCGAATCGGAGTAAAAAGCTATGTTGCTAGTACAGGATTTACATTAAATCAGGAAAATATCCCCCACATTTCCCCACCGCCAAAGTTCGGAGAACATACTAATCAAATTCTCTCGACACACCTTCAATTGAGCCCGGAAGCCATGAAAAACCTATCCGATAACGGCATCATAATCTAAATTCAATTCTTAACAATTCCTTAAAAGTGTCTCTTAACAGCCATTTTCGGCTAGTTATTGATAAAAAATGTAAAAAAGTGGGGTAAAGTGGTGTAAAGTGGAATAATCTATCTATGTTTGTTTAAGGGGAAAAAGACAACCACTACGTCTATGACTTTCTTCACTAGTGAATATGAGAGTAAGCTCGATGCCAAAGGCAGATTAGTTCTTCCTTCCAGGATAAAAGCGCAGTTACCTGAAGGTGATAGCCAAGAGCTGGTCATCCGCAGGGGCTTCGAGCAATGCCTTATTATTTACCCTATGGTGGAGTTCAAAAAGGTTTTCTCAAAAATTTCTGGATTAAGTGAGTTCAACGAGGAGTATCGCAAGCTCCAGCGGAATTTTTTATCGGGGGTAGTTACGGTTGAGTTGGACAGCAACGGCCGTTTTCTGATTCCGAAAAACATGCTGGCTTTTGCGCAAATCGATAAGGATGCAGTCCTGGTTGGTTTGGGTAGTAAAGTTGAACTCTGGAATCCTTCGATTTACGAGAAACACCAAATCAATGATCCGGGTGAATTGTCGAAGCTGGCTGAAAAGTATTTGAATGAGTAGGGTGTATGGCTTCTAGCTATCACAATCCTGTAATGCTCACTGAATGCATTGAAGCATTGAACATAAATCCTGAAGGCATCTATGTAGATGTAACCTTCGGGGGTGGTGGTCACAGTTTAAAAATTCTTGAGCATTTGAAAGATGGTCGTTTGATTTCTTTCGATCAGGATGAAGATGCTAAGCGACAGGCAGAAAATATTTCGAGTCGTTCTTTTACATTTTGTCAGGCCAACTTCATGTACATGAAAAAGTATTTGAAGTTAAATGGTGTAACGAAAGTGGATGGTGTGTTGGCTGATCTCGGTGTCTCATCGCATCAGATCGATTCGCCAGAGCGCGGGTTTTCTACTCGATTCGATGGCCCATTGGATATGCGGATGGATAAAAACATTTCGTTAACAGCCGCGAAGGTATTGAATGAATACAGCGAAGAGGAATTGCATAAACTCTTTGGCATGTATGGAGAGTTAAAAAATGCCAAGACTGCTGCTCGATTAATAACACAGCAGCGCGTAAATAAAAGTATTGAACGCACTGAAGATTTAAAGAACGTACTCCAGCCGATTACTCCACGAGGCAAGGAGAATAAATATTTCGCCCAGGTGTTTCAGGCACTTCGTATCGAGGTTAACCAAGAGATGAAGGCACTTGAAAATTTTTTGCACCAATGTGGCGAAGTGATGGAGACAGGAGGAAGATTAGTAGTGATGTCGTATCATTCTCTGGAAGACAGAATGGTGAAGAACTACATCAACAAAGGAAAGGTATTCGGTGAGGTAGACAAAGATTTTTTTGGAAACCAAATCAAACCATTCGAAGCCATCAGTCGCAAGCCGATTGAAGCTTCGGAAGAAGAGGTAGCAGAAAACAAAAGGGCACGCAGTGCGAAATTGAGAATCGCTGAGAAGATAATAGTAAAAGATATAAAGCAGTAAGTAGAAGTTTATGAAGATGGAAAAAATAATTGAACGTGCTACGAATGAACAACGTCCATCGGTTAAGGAAAAGATGACGGAGAACAAGTTCAAAATTAATCCAATCAAAAGTACAGGCAACTCCTCTGGAGCTGGATTTTTTTCTGGTATTGAAAAGCGCTTAAAACTTGAAAGTTATTTCGAAGAGGGATTTCCAACTCAGCATTTGCCAAAAATTCTTTTTGCCATGTTGTTGAGTCTACTCTATATAAGTAATACACACTATGCTGAGAAGACGGTAAGAGAAATAAATTCGATTCATGCAGAAGTGGAAGATTTACGTGCTGATTACACAACACTAAAATCTGACCTGATGTTTGCGAGCAAGCAATCTGAAGTTGCCAGAAAAGTAAAGGCATTGGGTTTGAAGGAAAGTTTAAGACCACCGTATAAAATATCAGTAGAGAAGGGTGAATATTAAGAGATCCATATTATTACGCGTTCGCGTTGCATTTCTTTTTGTAGTGCTGTTTGCTATTGCTGTTGTTGTAAAGACCGGCCACATTCACTTTGTGCAAGGTAAGAAGTGGGCTGAGATGGGCGACCGTATTTCATTTGCCAATATGCGCGTAAAAGCTACGCGAGGTAATATCTATTCCGACAACGGAAGTCTCCTTGCTACATCATTACCGTTTTACAAAATTGCTTTTGATGCGACACTTCCAAAGGATGAAGTATTTAAGAAAGGAGTGGATTCATTGGCATATCATCTTTCCCGATTCTTTAAGGATAAAACAAAAACCGATTATAAGCGGATGATGATTGATGCGCGTGCATCAGGCAAGCAATACATTATTTTAAGTCGCAAGCAGATTGATTTTCAGGATAAGAAGATCATGATGGATTGGCCTATTTTCCGTGAAGGCAGATTGCGTGGAGGAGCTATATTCGAAAAGATGGATGTTCGTTACCGTCCTTTTTCAAACCTAAGCAGAAGAACCATTGGTTTTATTAACGAGAATGATAAAGGTGCTGGTATCGAATACAGTTTCGATGCACAGCTTGGTGGACAAGATGGTTATGCTTACTATCAAAAAATTGCGGGTGGAATTTGGAAACCAATCTTTGATGCGAACAATGTAAAAGCAATCGATGGACTTGATGTTCAAACCACATTGGACATTAATCTTCAGGATGTTGCTGAGACTGCTTTGCATAAGGCCATGTCACAGCACAATGCTGATGATGGTTTAGTGGTAGTAATGGAAGTTGAAACCGGGGAGATCAAAGCAATATCAAATCTGAGTAGTGATGGTCACGGAAATTTTAGTGAGAAGTTCAACTTCGTTACAGGTGCTCTTTTTGAACCCGGATCTACATTCAAATTGGTGACGATGATTGCTTTGTTGGAAGATTCTGACATGGAACTTTCTGATAGTGTTCAAACCGGAAATGGTGAATTTACTTTCTATAACAAAACCGTTCGCGATCACGAAGATCATGGATTAGGAAAAGTTTCTGTACAAACTGCATTCGAACATTCTTCTAACGTGGCCATGGCAAAACTTGCCGATAAACATTTTGGATTACATCCTCAAAAATTTGTTGATCATATAGATCGTTTAAAGTTGTCTCAAAAACTGGGCATTCAGATTCAAGGTGAGTTGGAACCTAAAGTAAGACGTCCGGGTGATAAAGGTTGGAGCGGTATCAGTTTGCCATGGATGGCATATGGATATGGACTTGAAATTTCTCCCTTGCATACATTAACATTATACAATGCTGTTGCGAACAATGGCAAGATGATCAAGCCTGTCTTTATTAAATCGATAAACAAAGCAGACGAAGAAGAGAAAGCATTTGAGACAGAAGTAATCAATTCAAAAATCTGTTCCAGCAAAACACTTGATAAACTCAAACTTCTCTTAGAAGGGGTGGTTGAAAACGGAACGGCAAAAAATATTAAGGGCACACATTATCGTATTGCAGGAAAAACAGGCACAGCTCAAATATTAGAACACGGACATTACACCAAAAAATACATCACTTCATTTGTTGGTTACTTCCCGGCACATGCTCCTAAGTATAGTGCAATGGTATTGATCAAAAACCCAAGAGGTTGGTATCAGTATGGAAGTAATGTTGCTGCTCCGGTATTCAAAGAGATTGCGGATAACATCTACGCGCGCGACATCAATCTTCATCAACCGATGGACGTAAAGAAATTTGCAGACATGGAAGTATTACCTGTTATCAAAGGTGGAAACCAGCAAGAGTTAACCATGTTGTGCAATGAGTTAGGAATATCCACGCATTCTCAAACGGAGGAAGAATGGGTTCGTTCTTCACGTAGTGGTTCTGGTGTTGACTGGAAAAAAGGAACGGTAGGAAAAAATGTTGTACCCAATGTATCAGGTATGACCTTTCGGGATGCGATTTACCTATTGGAGAAATCAGGCTTACGTGTTTTTTACGAAGGCAAAGGAAGAGTAAAAGATCAATCCTTAACAGCCGGATCGCGCATGACAAAAGGTGACAGAATTTATTTAAGACTTGGATAAAACTTGATTGGTAATACGATTAACGATTAACAAATAACGGACAACGAAACACGTGCTTGAACTAAAAGACATATTGTACAAAGTATCCCTTACCTCTGGCTATGGCAACATGTCTGTGGAGGTAAAAGGCATTTGCTTTGACTCTAGAAAAGTTCAAACTGGGTTTTTGTTTGTGGCGGTAAAAGGTACTCAGTCCGATGGCCATGGGTTTATCAATAAAGCGATAGAACTTGGTGCGACTGCGATTGTCTGTGAAACATTGCCGGAAAGCATTAACGAAAATCTTTCGTACGTAACGGTTAAGAACAGTGCACATGCCCTTGGCATTATCGCTGCTAATTTTTTCGGCAATCCATCAGAACAACTCAAGCTTGTTGGAGTAACCGGAACGAACGGAAAGACAACAACAGCAACTTTGCTATACCAGCTGTTTAGCAGGTTAAGCTATCGGGTTGGTTTAATATCAACAGTTGAGAATAGAATTGTTGACGATGTGATTCCATCGACACATACAACTCCTGATCCAATTCAGTTAAATGAATTATTGAAAAAGATGTTGGGCACAGGTTGTCAATATGTATTCATGGAGGTGAGCTCACACGCCATCGATCAGGATCGTATTGCAGGATTGAGTTTTGTGGGAGGAGTTTTTACAAACATCACCCACGATCACCTCGACTATCATAAAACATTTGAGAACTACATTAAAGCAAAGAAGAAATTTTTTGACGAATTGAAAAGCGATGCTTTTGCATTAGTAAATGCAGATGATAAACGCGGCATGGTGATGATGCAAAACACCAAAGCCACCAAATATACTTTCGGGCTAAAGAAGATGGTGGACTTCAAAGGTAAAATCATTACCAACTCCATTGAAGGTTTGGAAGTTGAAATTGCAACCAAGAGCGTTTGGTTCAGAATGATTGGAGACTTTAATGCCTACAACTTACTTGGTGTATATGGTGCGGCAGTTTTACTAGGAGAGGATTCAGACGAAGTGTTAACACAGCTTTCATCATTAAAAGGTGCTGAAGGTAGGTTTGAATTAGTAATACCTGGTGCAAAAGTTACCATCATTGTTGACTATGCACATACTCCTGATGCATTAAAGAATGTTTTAGAGACCATCGCGCAATTTAGAACAGGTAATGAGCAAGTGATTACTGTTGTAGGATGTGGCGGCAATCGTGATAAAACGAAACGTCCACTAATGGCTTCAATAGCTTGCCGGTTTAGTGACAAAATAGTGCTGACATCTGATAATCCGCGTGACGAAGATGCAATGGAAATTATCAAAGAAATGCAAACAGGTGTGATGCCAACAGAAGCGCGAAAGACGTTGGTGATTGCTGATCGCGAAGAAGCAATTAAGACGGCTTGCATGATGGCGAAAGAGAAAGACATTATTCTCATTGCCGGAAAGGGGCATGAAACATATCAGGAAATAAAAGGAGTGAAGCATCCTTTTGACGATAGAGAAGTAGCAAAACGAATGATAACACTGATGAATAATTAAGAGTAGAAATGTTATACTACTTATTCAACTATCTTGACACAATGGACATACCTGGAGCAGGTGTGTTTCAATATATTTCATTCCGTGCGGGTGTTGCAGCATTTCTATCTTTATTGATTACCATTTTCTTTGGTAAAAACCTGATTAATATTCTTCGTAAAAAGCAAGTTGGTGAAGATATCCGTGACCTCGGACTTGAAGGTCAGATTCAGAAGAAAGGAACACCAACTATGGGTGGTCTCATTATTATAGCGGCAATCCTTATTCCTACATTGTTGCTGGCGAAATTAGATAACGTATACATAATTCTATTAATCACTTCTACTATTTGGTTAGGACTGATTGGATTTCTGGATGATTATATTAAAGTCTTCCGCAAGAACAAAGACGGGTTAGCTGGTAAATTTAAAATTGTAGGACAAGTTGGATTGGGATTGATCGTTGGACTAACACTTTACTTCAATGATAATGTAATCGTTCGGGAAGTCAGCCCATCATCGCTAACCTTTGCGAGTATCCAGATGGAGGACTTGCAAGAGAACTTTGATACAAAAGTGGAGTATAAAGATGTGAAGTCTACCAAGACTACCTTTCCATTCCTGAAGAATAGTGAGTTAGACTACAGCAAAATTCTTCCTATTCCAAAGGAATATACATGGATTGTGTATGTATTGGTTGTGATCGTAATTATTACAGCAGTATCAAATGGAGCAAACATTACGGATGGTATTGATGGTTTGGCTGCTGGCACCTCCGGTATCATTGCATTAACACTTGCCATTTTTGCTTACCTCTCTGGTCGCATTGACTTTAGTAGCTACCTCAACATCATGTACATTCCAAATCTGGGTGAACTGGTAATTTTTTGTACAGCATTAGTAGGTGCTTGTCTTGGCTTCTTGTGGTACAACTCATACCCCGCTCAGGTTTTCATGGGCGATACCGGAAGCTTAACCTTGGGAGGTCTTATAGCAGTTTTGGCATTCGCAGTTAGAAAAGAATTAATGATTCCACTGCTCTGCGGAATTTTTCTTGTTGAAAACCTTTCGGTAATCATACAGGTATTTTATTTCAAGTACACCAGGAAGAAGTATGGTGAAGGCAGAAGGATTTTTTTAATGTCCCCTCTTCATCATCATTATCAAAAGAAGAATATCCATGAAGCAAAAATTGTTTCCCGCTTCTGGATTGTAGGAATATTATTGGCAATCCTAACATTGGCAACACTAAAATTAAGATGAGCGATCGGATCATCATATTGGGCGGAGGAGAAAGCGGAACGGGAGCAGCATTGCTCGCGAAAGGGAAGGGCTACGATGTATTCGTTTCAGATCAAGGACTTATTAAAGAAAAATACAAGGCTGAACTTACTCAAAACAATATTTCATTTGAAGAAGGCCAGCATACACCCGAGAATATTTTAAACGGAACGATTGTCATTAAAAGCCCAGGTATTCCGGATAAGACAGAGATAATCAAGAAGATTAAAGCAGCTGGTATTTCAATTATTGATGAAATCGAATTTGCATTCCTTCATACGACCGCTAAGGTAATTGCAATAACCGGAACAAATGGTAAGACGACAACAACACTGCTTACCTATCACTTGATGAAGAGTGCTGGTTTTAATGTTGGTCTTGCAGGCAATGTTGGTTTCAGCATGGCACGTCAGGTGGCACAGCAAAAATTGGATTGGTTCGTATTAGAGGTTAGTAGTTTTCAATTGGATGGAATAAAATCATTCAAACCTGAAGTTGCCATTCTATTGAACATCACGCCCGATCATTTGGATCGATATGAATACAACATGCAGAACTACATTGATTCGAAGTTCAGCATTATTAAAAATATGACTGGTGCCCAGCATTTCATTTATTATGCTGACGATGATGTAATCGCTAAAGAATTAAGCAAGAGTAAAGTAACGCCAAAGCAACTATCTGTTTCTCTGAAAAGTGAATCATCATCACCTCTGAAATTTGATGGAGAGAAGATGAACTTCAATTTAGCAGACAAGTTCAGCATCAAACAATCAGAAACAACATTGAATGGTCCACACAATTTGATTAACACCATGGCTGCAGTATCCGCAGCTTCAATTGCTGGTGTTAGTTTAAATTCAATCAAGGAAGGATTAAAGACTTTCAAGAATGCACCGCACCGTCTGGAATTGGTTGCAACGATTAATGGAATTGAATTCATTAATGATTCAAAAGCCACCAATGTAGATTCTGTTGTATATGCATTAGGTAGCTATGAAAAACCGTTGGTGTGGATTGCAGGTGGAGTGGATAAAGGAAATGATTACAACATCATTAAAGACGCTGTCAGGAAAAAGGCTCGTGCCTTGATTTGCCTGGGCAAGGAGAACGACAAATTAAAGAAAGCATTTGGCGATGTTGTTCAAACAATAAAAGAAACACAGAGCGTACACGAGTTGGTACGCATCGCGTTGCAGGTGGCAGAAGCAGGTGATGTAGTTCAATTATCTCCAGCTTGCGCAAGCTTTGATCTCTTTAAGAACTATGAAGATAGAGGAGATCAGTTTAGAAAAGAAGTACTCGAATTGAAGAAAGAAGTAGAAGGACATTTAGTATGAACAAATTCAAAGAATGGATTGACAAAAACTTACAAGGCGATCGCGTGATCTGGGCCGTTGTATTTGCGCTTTCGCTGATAAGTATTTTGGTGGTTTACAGTTCGATTGGTACGTTGGCTTTTAAAAGAACGAGTAGTCCGGAGAGCATTCTTATCAAACATACCTTTACTGTTATCGTAGGTTTGGCTGCGATGTGGTTTGCTCATAGAGTAGACTATCGTTACTACTCCAAGCTTTCCAAGTTTGCATTATGGATCAGCATTCCATTGTTGATTTACACTTTTACTAGCGGTGTTTCATTAAACGAAGCTGCCCGTTGGATCGAGGTTCCTTTTGTTGGTTCTTTTCAACCATCTGATTTTGCAAGCTTGGCTTTGATTGTAAATCTGGCAAGTATGCTTTCCAAGCGTCAGCAAAATATTGATGACATAAAAGAATCACTGATACCTATATTGTTTTGGTGTGGTGTTATCTGCGGTTTGATTGCACTAACAAACTTATCAACAGCAATTCTCCTCCTCATTACCTGCATGCTCATAATGTTTATCGGTCGTGTACCAACAAAGTATTTGGCCATGTTAGTATTTGTAGGTATTCTCTTCGGATCATTAGCAGTTGTATTTGGATCGCGTGGAGAGACAGCAAAGAATAGAATTCTGAGTTTTGTAAATGGATCGGAGCTTCCCTTTCAGGCAAAGCATGCTCGGATAGCGGTTGCAACGGGTGGTGTTTTCGGAAAAGGTCCTGGCAACAGTGACCAACGAAATATTTTACCTCATCCATATTCTGATTTTGTGTATGCCATCATCATTGAAGAATATGGAATGATAGGTGGTGTCGTTGTTCTGATGCTGTATTTAATTCTGCTCCATCGCGGAATGAAGGCAGCGTATAATAGTGAACGCGCATTTGGCGGTTTACTTTCTGCAGGACTTAGTTTCGATTTGGTCTGTCAGGCAATGATAAACATGGGTGTTGTTGTTGGACTTGGTCCGATAACGGGCCAACCGCTGCCATTGATTTCCATGGGAGGAACATCGATGGTCTTCACCGGGTTAGCGATAGGTATTGTTCTTAGCGTAAGCCGAGGCGAACAGGATCAGGCATGGCAACAATCTACAGGATCGGAGAAAGAAAATAGAAACGTAACTGCGAAGGCAGCATAAGGATGAAAATGGAATATAGAATAGAGAATTTAGAATTTAGTTTGAGCGGTATAATTAATGAGATCGTCCAACTTTCTATTGCTTTCAATATTCTATCTCCTAAATGCTATATTCTAAATTCTACTTCTAACATTTTAAATCCTTGACGCAAACTCAACCATATCGAATCATCATTAGCGGAGGAGGCACCGGTGGACATATTTTCCCAGCCATTGCTATCGCGAATGAATTTCGTGAGCGCCATCCGGATGCTCAGATATTATTCATTGGTGCTGAAGGCAAGATGGAAATGACTCGGGTTCCTGAAGCGGGTTATAAAATTGTTGGATTGTGGATTAGTGGTTTGCAACGTAAGCTTACCTTATCTAACCTATTATTTCCGGTGAAGCTTGCTGTAAGTTTTATCCGCGCGCGTAAAATTGTAAAGGAGTATAAGCCTCACGCTGTGATCGGAACAGGTGGTTACGCCAGTGGACCAATCATGTTGGCAGCAACACGGTTTAATTTTCCAACCCTTGTTCAGGAACAAAACTCTTTTGCAGGATTAGCAAACAAGCAAGTGGCTGATCGGGTAACACGGGTATGTGTGGCCTATGAAGGAATGGAAAAATATTTCCCGAAGGAGAAGGTAATCCTTACCGGCAATCCAGTCCGTAAAGATATTTTAAGCGTAATTGAGAAACGTGAAAAGGCATTGTCACATTTTGGGTTTGACAACAATGTAAAGACGCTTTTGATTATTGGAGGAAGTCTGGGTGCAAGAACCATCAACGAAAGTATTCTGGCCAACATGACAAAGCTGGTTGATGCTAATATTCAAATGATCTGGCAAACAGGTAAAGGATATTTTGAATTGATGAAGGTGCAGCTGGAGAAATATGATTTAAGAAAAATCCGCGTGCAGGACTTTGTTCGTGAAATGGATTTGGCTTATGCTGCTGCGGATGTGGTGATATCACGCTCCGGTGCATTGGCTGTTTCTGAATTATGTATTGCCAATAAGCCTTGCATCCTTGTTCCATCACCAAATGTGGCAGAAGATCACCAGACCAAAAATGCAATGGCACTGGTCAATAAAGAAGCTGCCATCATGATCACAGATAAGGAGGCAAAAGATAAATTGGTTGATGCGGCACTTCAATTGTTATTTGATGAACAGCGCTGTAATAAGTTAAGCGCAAATATTGCAGAACTCGCCAGACCAAATGCAACACAAGATATTGTAGACGAAATCGAACGACTGATCGGAGAACGAGCAACTTCCAGTATTGGAAGTTCTGCTGTGAAGAGTGCAAGTGTAAATGGGAGCCAGGTTCAGTTTAAAGGAGTGCAATACAAATTAATGAAAAGCTAAAAGTGAAGATAGAACAATACGATAACGTTTATTTCTTGGGCATCGGTGGTATCGGTATGAGTGCTCTTGCGCGTTGGTTCATGAAAAAAGGACTGAAGGTTTCGGGCTATGATCGCACTTCAACAACATTGACTACTGAATTGGAAAAGGAGGGAATGGTAATTCACTTTGAAGATCGTGTTGAATTGATTTCAAAAGAAGTAATTGATCAAAAGGAAAAGACGTTGGTTGTTTTCACACCAGCTATTCCTAAAGATCACAAAGAGCACAATTACCTCAAGGATAATGGATATACTATTCTGAAACGGTCAGAAGTATTAGGACTGATTACCAAAGGTTACAAAACGATTGGAGTTGCAGGTACACATGGAAAGACAACAACATCTTCCATGGTAGCACATATTCTTCATGTTGCTGGAAAAAACATGGTAGGATTTCTTGGAGGCATCACTACAAACTACCAATCGAATTTGGTGATGCAAGGTGAGATCAATGAAAAAACAATTGTAGTAGTAGAGACGAAGGAATGAACGATCAAACTCATCGGCCTCGGCAACAACCAATTGCGAATCATTTTGAGGGAGCACCAAATTTGAACCAAAGTTCCGAGAAATGCCTCCCAAAAAAGCGCCAGCCAACAGGTTCCCTGCGTGCAACAAATGCGTCGTCATGGTTGATACCGACGTTTTACCGTGTGTTCCTGCAACTGCCAAACATGTTTTTCCTTGGGTTAAAAAGCCCAACAGTTCACTCCTTTTTACGATTGTGAATCCCTTCTCTATCAAATAAATGAGTTCAGCATGGTTTGCAGGAACTGCAGGCGTACGAACCACTAGGGTATTGGTGGGTGTAAAAGATGCGGGAATAGCCTGAATATCTTCAGTATAATGTATATCAATCCCTTCGGCGGAAAGTTCACGGGTCAAATCGGTTT
>ERZ795059.3034-NODE-3034-length-16656-cov-7.540690_pt1 | contig 16656 bp, 21 predicted proteins | sample MGYA00375143_ERZ795059 | MGnify/ENA primary metagenome ERZ795059 (study PRJEB30188, sample SAMN05720168) | activated sludge metagenome | isolation source: Anaerobic digester | place: USA | collected 2015-01-07 ... | reverse complement strand
GTTCGTCAATGCACCACTATGTAATTTCTCAATAACTTCTGCTCTTTTTTCTTTTCCTTCATCAAAAATCTCATCTGACAAATTTATGTCACCGAACGGACTTTTTAGTCCGCCTGAACCATATTTTTTCCTCAATCTTCCAATGAGCATCATTATGTCAGCCAAACATAATTCACAAAAATACATCTGGAGTTCATTCTGGATTGTTGAAAAATCAGAAGCGTGTTCTCTTTCATATTCTACAGCCATCCATGTTTCTGAATTGGGGGTTGGTCTGATGGACACTATATTGGGAGACTTAAATACAAATGTATAATTAAAAGATGAAAACGACTTTACCCAACCAGCAATCTCTGTATTATATGCCCAATTTTCTATTTCCCCAAGACTCATTGGACCCAGAGGCGGATGACCAAATATATAATAATTTCCAGCAGAAGGATAAACATGGGTAACACCAAGAATTTCTCTTCCTTCTGGATCTGTGATATAAAACTCATTAGCTTTATTAGGAACTTTGGTTGCAGTTTGTACATTTAATCCAATGGTATTTTCATCCGGAAAATAATGTCCAAAAGTTCGCAATGAATACTCTTGGACATAGTGTAAAATTTCAGCATCAGTCATTTCTATAAACTGCCACGGAAATCCAATATTAGTTTTAATATAATCTAAAACTCTAGTTGTATTTAACATTTATTTTAAGTTCCTCCGTTATAGTAGATATTATCTAATATTCCATCTGTTAGATACACTCTACTTTTTTCTAATGCTCCTTTCATAACTTCTAACTCAATAATTTCATTATTCGATAACGTATCTTCTATTATTTTTCTTTTTTCTAACATTTCTGTTGTATCAGGATCATCAAGATATCGACTCAATAGTTCAAACGAAACCAACTTTAAATTATTTGAAATTGTTTTCTCTTTCTCCTCTTTTTCGAGGATGGTTCCTATGTATTTGTTCGGATTCTTTCCTAAATTCGAATTAAATATGGGTTTTCCTTTTCTAACATTTTGATATAAATTTTCCATTCCACCGGCTAATTCGACAACTTCATCTATTATCTTTTCAATAGTTTTACCACCTATACCTTTTATTCCATCAACATCATCACCATTATCTCCGATAATGGCCATCACTAATGGAAGATATTCATCAGGACAATTTTTTTCAAATTTTAAATAGGATTTTAAAGCTTGACCTTTTTTTACCAACTTTTTAACTTTTGGAACTTTAACAAACACATAAACATTATCTCTTAAACATTGTAATAAATCATGATCATTTGAGTATATTACATGACCAACATTATCAGATGTATCTACAAGATTCCTAGTTATAAGATGATACGGGACAAAATCGGCTTCAAGATAAGGGAGTCTTATTACTTTAATATCTGGCATCTTATTTAAAGCTTTTTCTAATAACATATAATTTTTTTGAGTTGTATTAAAAAACAGATCTCTTTTTTCTCTATCTAAACCATATAGATCATCTATTCTTCTAGAAATTTTATATTTTTTTGATATGTTTAAATGATAGTTTGATTTTCCTGTTTCTAAAAACAAAAAATATTTAATTTTTATATTTCTACTTGCTGCATATATTTTATGAAAAGAAATAAAATGCAACACACTTTCAAAAATTGAAGAGTCTGTTCTTCCGGAAGTTAATGTATTTTCAACTATTTCAAGAATACAATGCTTCATGAAAAGTGACTGGAGGGTATTTTTTACATCAATATATAAATTTAATGTATCATAATTTCCAGATGTAAGAACTTCATCTAAAATTGAATATGTGGGATAATAACTCAAAATGTTGGGATTCATGAGAGTGTTTCTGCGCTTTTTAAAATATTAATAATTTTGTCTTTTAATTCATCTAAACTACCATTATTAATTATTTCATAATCTGTCAAAATTCCATCTTGTTCTACTTCTGATAAGTGTTTATTTTCATTTTTATTTTGTTCAAGATCCGGTCTTATAATTCTGATCAATGTGCCACCACTTTTACTTATAAGTTCTGCCTCATTTAAAAATCTAACATCATCTATAACAATCAAAATATTTTCATTTGGAGAATCCATAAAAGTTTCAGCTATTTTTTCTGCCATTTTTTGAACCCAGAAATTTTCAGAAACCTGTTTTCTAATTATTTCTGTTCCAATCTTTTGTAACATCAATCTAGAAAATTCTGTTTTTTTACCCCATAATTCTTCTGCATTACATATTCCTGCGTTCAAAATCATTGTTTTTAATAGATCAGCAAAAGAATATTTACAAATGATATTATAATCTTTTTTTAAATAATCTAAAATAAAATTTGCAGAGGTTGATTTTCCAGACTGTAATTTTCCAACTAAACCAATAATTTTTTTATTGCTCATTTTCCACCATACTAGCTCTAGTATAAAGATTAAGATTAATTCCGCCTACAGTTGTTGAGAATGAATTAATTACAACATTATTTCCAGAATCAAACATTTCAAAATTAATATCTCCATCGTGATCGATAACAAATGGAGTAATTACTAAATTAGCAGAATGATTTAATTCTTTATTGGAAACTATATCATTTACAAATTTAGCAAAATTATCTTTTGATTGTGTTGAACATGAAATGCTAGCGATTTCTCCATCAAATATTGTTTGAACACTATTAATATGGAAACTTGATGAAATAACTCTCATTCTATCAGAAATCTTTTTTGAAATTTGAGTTGATAAAATTAGATCATCCTGGTTTGGTGAAATAACTCTTGATAATTCTTCTTGGCTAATAAATTTATTATCCATAAATTCAAGAATTGGATTTTTAATTTTAAGCATAGAATATTGATCTGCTATTATAAAACAATCATCTGTCGTTGATATTGATACTTCTTCTCCAGAAAAACATTTAAAAATATCTAATTTATTTTTTAATTCACTTATTGGTAAATTCATATTTGAAATAATTGATGTTAAATCAATTTCAAATACTGTTGCACTATCATTTGTTCTCTGTCTAATAAATCCTTCTCTAATATCTACATCATTACAAATATCTTTCAAAATCAATAAAACTCTTAAAAATTCATCATACTTTGTTGCATCTAAATTAACCTGATTTTCCATAATTTTTTAACCAAACCTTTCTTCAAATTCTCGTTGTTTTTTACAATCATCACATTGACACTCTTCTTCATAATTTGTAACATTTCTTAATTCTTCTTCACAAGTTAAACATATAATTTTATTTCCTATCTGAAATTTAGCTTTTGTGTAATTTAAAGTAAATTCTATTCCACATTCTTTGAAAAATCTTTTTATTTCTTCAGTTGTTATTAATTCCATTGGAACTATAATTTTATCACAAAAAAAGCATTTATCCATTTCATTCTTCTTCCTTAATTTTTTTAACAATTGTCATATAAGTAAACTTATCTTCTTTTATAGTTTTTAAATTCATATAATCAACTGTTATAAAACATTCTTCAACTATTTGTAAAATTTCCATAATTCTTTCAGATATGTGTTTATTTTCTTGATTTGAAATTTTATCAACATTTAAAGAAGTTGGAATTGAAAAAATAATCAATATAGAATCATCATTCTCAAACTTACAATTAAACATTGATAAATTGCAACTTAAAATTTTATATAATTGATTATTTGAAGTAGATTTGCATAACAATGAATAAAAATCAATTTCATCAATATTTCCATTGTATTGTAATCCAGAATCTATTGTATTTTCAAAAATTTGTCGTAATCTTTCTTTAGGTGTTATATTCAATTTTAAGTTCTCCAGTCTTTCTTATATAATAAATTTTTCGGCAGATACAGATGAGCCACCAAAATCCTTTTCTAATTTATTGTAATAAATATTCATTTGATCAATTATATGAGAATTGTTTTTTTTAATTTTTTTATAGTATCTTAAATCAACTCCCCTATCAGATATAATTGATACATTGATTCTATAAATTCCTTCATTAAAAACTAAACTTTTAATTAACGAATCATATGAAGTAGATAATCCTGCAGCATACAATTTAATATTTTTTCGTAGGTTAGTGTAATCAAATGTTTGTTCACCAAAAATATCAAAAATTCCCTCGCCAATCACTACATGATTTGAATTGATATTTCCACCTGGTAATTTATAATAATCTAAAAATCTTGTTTCACCAATAAATAGTTTAAAAAATTTAAAATCTGATGATTCATCTATATTTCTAAACATAACCAATGATTCATGTTCTGTTAAAAATCCAACAAAATTAGATTGTAAATAATTTTGAACTCTTTTCAATCTATCATCTAATTTTATATTATTTTGAATTATAAATTTATTAGAATCAAAAATCAATCCTTTAATATTTTTTAAGTTTTGTATCGAGTATTTTAATCTTCCTTTTAAATATAATGTTTTTAATTTAAATTGGTCTTCATTTAATTCCGGTAAAATTACTTTTTGTTTCTCAATAGGTTTGCTAAATTTAATATCATTTTTTTGATATTCTTTTATCTTATCTTTGTTTATATATTTTTCTGAAACATCTCTACCTTCTAATTTATTACAAAGTTTTGATATTGATCCAGAAGTATTACAATTTGCATGAAAACAATGAAACATTGGTGCGTCTAAAGATATGTATAAATGATAATGATTTTTCTTCTCTTTGTGTTCTCCACAAAATGGACAAGGCGCAATTAAATTTTTACTACTTATTTTAATAGATTCTCCAAGAAAATCTTTTAAATAATTTAAAAAAGAGTCTTGATAAATTCCAATCATTTTAATCACCTAAAACATTCTGAATCCAGTTAATTAATCCAGTCCCTTTACAAAGATTACAAAAAGAATTTCCACACCAATCATTAATTCTTCCTGAACCATTACATTTAAAACATTTTATCATTCCATTAGTTTCCAAATCTATATATCCAACACCACCACATTTATAACAATAAGAATCTAAATCTCCATAATAACTTCCATTTTTCATTTTATACACTTTATCCAACCCTGTTCCATGACACACTTTGCATTCATGTTTTTTTAAATATATTTCTGGAGAATTAGAAATTATATATGATCTCAATTTTGTTCTTGATTCAATTTCTGAAATTGACAAATTCATTACTTTTTCCCTGTTAACACTTTATACTTTTGAAGACCTTGAATCATTTCGAATATCATAGCCAAAAAATGCTGATTTGGCAGCAAACAATCTATATGACTATTACTATATTTATTAATAATTATTTTTGCATTTGTTGGGACTTCAACTCTAAAAAATAAATCTGAATAAATCGTTCTAAAATCTAGATCTAACTCACCTAATATTTTAACTAAATTATTTATAACGTTATTGATCTTATGATCCTCACCAGATTGTATAAAACTAATTATTTCAACTACGTTACTAATTATAATTTTTTCTGATGATAATGATATACTTCTGTCTGTAGCTAATTTTCCAGATAATGAACTTCTCTGTAGCGTATTTACTATTCTTCTAATATCGGGATATAAATTATCAATGATAAATTTTAAATCTTTATCTTCAAAATTTATTTTTTCTGCTACCAAGATTCCTTTACAATACTCAATAACGAATTCAATAGGCATTTGTTTAAACACGTAATGTTGACATCTTGATTGAATTGCTTCTGGAATTTTTGAAATATAATTACATGTAAAAATGAATCTAGAATGAGAAGAATATTTTTCTAAAATATTTCGGAGAGATGAAAAGGAAGCTTCTGTAAGAAAATCTGCTTCGTCAATAAAAACAATTTTATAATTATCAGGTTTTGCTACTGGAATTTTTAAATATGGTTCTATTACATCATTCACAAAACTAATTCCTCGGGATTCTTTTGAAGAACCGTTTAATTCTAACACGTTATCTTCCCGATTTTGAATGATCCCTTCTTTAGAACAAAGAATTCTTGTTAGTGCAGTTTTCCCTGAACCAGGAGACCCACTCAGTAATAAATTACCAATCTCTTTTCTTTGAATACATAATTCAAAATCTTTTTTATAATTTTCTGGCAAAACCAAATCTTCTAATTTTTTTGGACGAAATTTTTCAACCCAGAGAGAATTTATAATCTCCACTTATCATTCCTTTCTATCTAACAATTATACGTTTTCATCTTATTCATATAATAAATTTGAGCTTGTTGTTGCATATATTCTGAAATAGTATTTTGCTTCATAGTATTTACATAATACTTATGAGCTTCTTCACCATCCATAAAATTACCATTTTTATCAAAAACAAAATCATCCCCAATATAAAATTTTTTACAATTTTGAATTTCTTTTAAAATTAAAATTATTCTTGCTGATTTTGAAGGTTTTGTAGTTACATGAAAATTAACAAAAACCTCATCTTTTCTACAAGAGATTGTCATATCTTCTGCCATTATAACATCTTCATCATCATGTTTAAATTCTTTAAATATTTCAATCCCATATTCTTCTAATTTATTCTTTATTTTTTCTTTTGAATCATTCATTAATTAGTTTTCCTTATATTCTTCAGAAAGTTTTGTTATATCTACTAATATGTTACCTAAAAATTTTTTAGTATCCTTAATATTTTTACTTTGAATTTGACTTGTTAAAATATTTTTTAATGATGTGAAAAAACTTTCATAATCAATTACTTCTCCGGATGGTGCTTTTTCTTTAGACATTGGGCACTTTGCACCAGGAGGTAGAGGCGGATGCATCATATTACATTGTGGGCAAATACCAAAACTCATTTGTTCCATTATCTTAACCACTCCTTTCCTTTTAGTTTTTGTTCATGATAAAAATAAAAAATTCAAACAAAAAAATGAGAACTTTTGTTCTCATTTTTTAAACTATTTTAAACCTGCTAGTTTTAAAATTGTTCCACCAACTTTTCCCATAATATTCCTTGAAAAATGTTTACTAACAAATCTCATGGTTTCTCTTTTATCTTTTGTGATATCTAAACCATTTTGTTTTGCAAGTATCCACACCTCATTCACTATTTTCGTGAATTCAATTCTCTCAAGAGCTTTATTCCAAACCTTTTCAATTTTGTGATAAGATTTTGTTATTAGTTCTTGAGGATATTCTTCTTTTAATAATTCAACAAAATCATCAATAGATGGATTATCATTACTTTCAAATACATTTAATGCAGTATTAAATAATGATTTTTCAGGAATAAATCCAGAAGCTGTCCAGTGAATTTTTTCAATTTCTTCTGGTTTGCATTTCAACATTATCCAGTTGGGTTTTCCGACATGACAGTATTGAACCATTCCCTCTATTGTTAGAGAATCTTTGTTTTTTGATGACATAAATTCTCTCATAGAATTATAGTGTTTTTCCAAATCTCCATCATACAACATTCCTATTGTGTTAAATGAAATGGGTGACTTACATTTTGTAGTGAGTTTTAATTCAGAAGGCGGTCTTATAACATGATCATTTCTTCTAACTCCAAATAAAATATTAACTTCAAGAGGAATATCATACATAATCGTAATTGGATTTCTTGAACCAAACATTTCAAATGATAGATTATATGATGGATTGTCTTCAATAACTTGATTAACCCAATCATTTTCATTCATATATTCTAACCACATTGATTTGAACATTCCAAATTTTTGATCTTTTAAAATTGGAGTCAATCTTGTTTTAAAAGTTACAAATTCAGAATTTTTATAAAAATAGTGGTATGAAAGAATATTGGTTCCATCTAATTTCTCATAAAATATAATAGTTTTACAATCAGGAAAATGATAATTACCTGATCTATCAAAAGGATATTCTAATTTTGGTGTTGCCCAAATAATCTGTCTACAATCTTCATCATTAACCTTAGTTATTAATAAACAACCATATCTATGATCAGATTGTTTGCAAATATAACCTTTTAATATATTATCATTATTAAAGGAATCAATTACGTCAAATTCATTTAATGTATCAATATTGACATCTAAAATTTTTGATGCTTCTTCAATTGTAATCATATTGTTTTTCCAGTAAATTAATATCAGCAACCTCTGTTTCTAATAATGTTCCCGCGCCAACAACTTTTCCATTTTCATCAATTGTTACATCTCTTCTACCAATTGAAATATCTAAAAATTTTTTGTTTTTTCTTTGATATACCCTTGTTGTCACCATTCCTTCCGGAAGAAAAGGTTCAGAGAAATTTTGATTTAAAATTTTTTGAATTTTTCTCAAATTAATCATTTGTTATCCTTTCATTGTACAAATCTTTAATATACATTCCATAATCTAAACCTTGTTTTGTCCCAATAAAATTAATGAAATCAACAATTGTTGCCTCAACAACATCTTTATTAATTATTTCATCTCCTTTTAGATTATTCATATGATTATTTCTTAAAATAGATTGCGGAGCATCTTTATAATAATCTCTTGAGATCATTTCAATAATGCTTATAAAAGCGCCTCTTGTCATTTTATTCCTCTTTATCTTTTGAAATTAAATATAATCCGCTAAACATCATAAAAAGAATAACAACTATTACAATCATTGTTATGATAACTTCAAACAATCCTTTAATTCCGAGACGATATAAAACTAAAGAAAATACAGAAACGATTGGAAATAGAAATAATATCCAACCAAAAATTTTGTTTTTATTCATTCGATTCTCCTTCTGTCATTCATAACATTTTTCAATAAAAAAACCATAATAATTACAAATACTTAAAAACTATAAATTTAGAAATTTTATTAGTTCTATGTTATTACCATGAACTTTTTAAGTGGTTAAAATCATTTGGTTATTAAAAATAGTTTTTCTTTAGCTCTTGTAACCGCAGTGTATTTAAATTTCCTCATATATTCTTCATCCCAATATCCTTCAATAAAACATATAACTTTTTTGAATTCACTCCCTTGGGATTTATGAGTTGTTATAGCATATCCAAAATCGCATAAATCAATACTTCCATGATTTGAATTTTTAATAATTCTTTTATATTTTTTATCTTGTAACTCTATTAGGGAATCATCATATTTTTCTTTACCAAAACATCCATTAAAAACTAATCCAGAGTAAGGATGCTCATATCCTTCTATGGATACAGTTAATTCATAAACATTTTTAGCTTCATACATAAAAAATAATACTTTTCCTAACATACCATTTAAAACTTTTGACATATAATTATTTTTTAAGAATATAATTTTTTCTCCAGGATATGGCTCATCATTAGTAAAACCATATTTAGATCTTACCATTTTATTAAATGCTACTCTTGTTTTATTAAATCCACATAAAACAATAACATCATCATGTAAAAAATCAATTGAATTTAAAACTGATCTACATTCGTTTGAATCCCATGGTAATTTAAATACATCATGGTTATTTTTATCATAAAAACCAAATGGAATATCTATTCCATTTCTGATATCTTGAGATAATCTAATGATAGGATTATCTAAAGCTTGTCGTTTTATTTCCATTAGAACATAATTTGGTTTCATCATTAAATTAAATTGATCACCGATTGGTGGTAATTGTCCATGATCACCAACTGCAATAATTGGAATATTATATTCAACTAAATCATTCCATATTTGACCATTAACCATAGATGCTTCATCAATAACAATTAAATCAAAATCTAACTCTGGTTTCTTAATCCATCTACTAATTACCATTTTTTTAGTTTTTAAATCATATTTTAATTCTGGTTTATAAATTAATGAATGAATTGTTGAGCATGAATCACCATCAAAAATTGAATTATTCTCTTCTAATTTTAATGATAATACACTACTAGCTTTACCTGTAAAAGTAACAAATGCAACATTTACTCGTTTCCATTTGTTATAAATTTCATTTCTTATGATTGAAATTAAAAATGTTTTTCCAGTTCCAGCAAAACCACCTATAGTAATGTATTTAAAATCTGGAGAAAACTGGGAGTTGTTTGAATTACCACCTCCCAGTCTCTCCATTACTTTTTTGAAAACATAATCTTGGTCTTTTGTTAATTCCACCATTTATTTTATTATCTCTTCTGTTTTTGTTTTAGGAATCACGATTGATGTTAAATTTTTTTCTTTATCTACATAATATTTTTTAATACTACTAGGAAAAATTTCAAAAATATCACCTTTAAATTCATATCTTTGAAGATTTACAGCTTTAATCATTTCATTATGATTTAACATTTTTTCAATACCAATTCCTAGTGATATTCCAATTACAACAAATATTACATAAGTGGGTGCATGTTCTAGAAACCACAACCAAGCTCTCATCAATCTTCCAGGAGGAGGATGAGGAAATAAACCCATTGCTTCTTTTAATTTATTAATATGTTCATCATACAGAATATTCAATTCTTGTTTCTTTTGATTCAACCATTCATCTTGAATTTGCTGAGGCTGTATTTCTATAGGTGGTTCTTTAATTTCTTCTTTAAATTCCTTTTCTTTTGTTAAAATTTCATTGTCTGATTTCTTTTCATTTTCCATATAAAGTTCTCCTTTAAATTTCTATTGTGTTGATTTTTTCTAATTTTCTTGCTAGCTTAATAACGTTATCCGCATAATCATAAGAAGATTTTGGTGGAAACGTTCCACCATTATAAGATGCTAATGCATATCTAAGATTTCCCTTTCTATATTTAATCCATTGTTCCAGTTTCTTACTTCCTCTCATTATATCAACAACTGAAAATTCAAAAATATCATGTGTTGTTGCCTGCATTATTCCTTTGTATCCTGCTGTTGAAACTGCATTTTTTCTAAACTTTGATTCATAATAAGCTATTGAAATTATAATTCTTTCATCAATATTTGTAACTTCAGAAGATATTTTGATTGATTTACTAATATCTTCTACTTCTTTACTTGTTAAATGTGGAGTTAAATAATTTAAATGATATTTAATCTCCTTAATTTTATTTTGATCTGAAGATATCATATTCAATGGAGTTATGTTTTTATCACTCAATTGAATAACTATAGAGCAAGTTAAAATGATCAATAAAATTGATTTAACAAGTATCTTCAAAAAATGAAGTATAATCTTTTTATTTTCTTTACTCATTATTACCTCCTTTTTTATTATTAAACAACGGATTTTTCTAATTACCTCTTTTAAATTCAATAAGTAATATATGTAGTAGTTTGATGTAAAACTGATTTTAATTTTGTTCTAGTTGAAAAAGATTTAATCATAAAAATTTTTGAAGAAACAGAAATTTAGGAAACTTTCTTTTTTTATTAGAACAAACTCTTGGTTGACAGGAGGACAGATAACAGATTATAAATATATACATAAATAACAAGTAAAGGAAAAGAAAGTTTGAAGAAAATACACGTTGCGTGGACGCCCCAGAGGCGTCGAACGCAGTACGTGTGATTTTCTTAATTTAAAATAGGAGTGTAACAGTTTCGTTGCGCAAACTTGCGCAGCACGAAACGAATTGAAATTTAGATAATATCTAGTTTAATAGGAACAAAAATTAGATATCAATTTAAACAAATAATGAGATTTAGAGCTAATTCAACAAGAGAAAAACTTCTAACATTCGTATCGGAAAAGTATAACCTTTCAATACGACCACGCTTGGTGCGGGTCTCCTCTTCAGGTTATCTTTTCCTCCATCGTGTATAAAAATATTTATAAGAAATAATTTTTATTAATCAGAACAAACATTTGATAAGGTAATATTCAATAAGAATATTAAAATTTCAACTTAGATGACAAAACGAAAGGAATGTGTGAAAGAATGAATCAAAATGATTTAGAAAGGATTTACTTCAATCAGAATATGTTATATCACAAGGATAAAACTTATAATTCTGGTGGAAGTTTAGAAGTGAGTATTTGTAATAATACAACAGATTATAAAACTTTTTCAGCTCCAACATTACATATTTCAGTAATAGGAGAAAACAATTTAAGAAGACTATGTTCTTTAAATTATCCTGATTCAGTAGATTTGTTTGTATCAATTAAGGATATACTAGCAAACATAGAAACAATTTATTCTACAAACAGAAATAATGTATTATTAAAGAAATATCAATTTGATAGGAGTTTAAAATTTGAATTTATACAAATTCAAAACATGGGAGATAGAGTTGTTTCAATATCAGTAATACACAGTAGTTCTGATTTTACAAAAGTGGTAGTTCCATATTCTGTTTTTTCATCTTTTGCTATTGGAATTTTAAAATATTTTGTTAATGAATTTGTAAAGATTTCTTTTGATTTTTCTTCAAGAAATCTATTAACAGAAATATTAGAACAGAATAAAATGATCAGAAATGGAATAATGATTCTTCCATCTACTTTAATTGAAAACAAAGCAAATATTGATTTAATTCAAAATTCTATTAAGGAATCAAACGAAGAATTTCCAACTACAAATATAGAAGAAACAATAGATGATTTTGATAAATTTTTAGGAAAAGATATGGAGAATATTCAGGTTCCAGATCTTAATAGTAAAGTAATACTTGAAGAAAAACCTAAAAATTTAGAAGTTAATAGTTTATTGATAAATAAAACATTAACTAAGGATTTATCAGTTTTAGAATCAATGTTATCTGCAGCTATTACTAGACCTGATCCAATGATATCGATATTTGAAGGATTTAGAAGAAGTATGAATTTAGATTCATCATTTTCTTTTTTACCTAATATTAATAAAGATGATTTAAAATCTTTATTGTATATTTCAAAAATTACTCATGATACATATGTAAATTTATACATTAATAAAAATGTTTCTATTCCAAGTGGTTTTCAAATACTAAAATATAAAGTAGATGATATTAATTCAATTGATCCATTTAACATCAATTTAGCATATGATATTTTATTAATCTTTGGATTTATAAAAGAGTTTAGAAGTAGAATGGAATCTAGAGAATCAGATGCTAATAAAAATGGTGCATTGTTTTATTTAAGATTAAGAACATTTTTAGATCCATTAGCTTATTCATTTATTAATCCAATTAAATCTAAAATTATTTTAAATTCATTATCTACAAATTTTGAGAAATATTCAGAATTAGGATTTTTTAATCATTATCAAAATATTTTAACTACAAATGGTTTTAAAGAAATTACTGTTAGTGATATTAGAAACTTTTGTAATGAATTATATGAAAAAGTTTTAAAGAAAGAAGAAGTGTTTTCTGTAACAATTGATGGAAAACATAAAGATTTATATAAAACGGGATTTTTAAGAATAAATTCCGATAATAATCTAAGTATAGAACAAATAATAAATGAGTTAGTTCCGTTAGAAGTTTTAGAAAAAAATGGAGTTGATTTAACAGAAGGAAGTGACAATTTAAAGAAAGTTTTAGAAAACATGAATGTATCTGAAACTATATTAAATATTTTTCATAAAAAAGATATTGTTGAAAAACCACCAGAAGTAAAAAAAGAATTAGTTAGTAATATTTTGAAAACAGTAAAGTTTTTTAATAATGAAATACCAGAGAAATATAGAAACGAATTTTTTAATTATATTGAGAATTTAAAAAATAATAATTATGATTTTTCAAATTCTATTTATGAAGAAGAAGAGTTAGGAGATAATATCGTTAAAGCATTATATGTCTGGAATGAATCAGATAATAAAAAAGAACCATTAACTACTTTTAGAACCAAATTAGAAGATTGTTTATTAACAAAAGAGTTAATTATTGCAAAATATAGATCAACAATAGAAAACAATAAATCAAAAGAAGATGAATGGAATTTTGAACTTCTTTGAAAGGGGAATAAATAAGTGAGTTTACAATTAGGTAAATCTTTTAATAGAAACTATAAAATTAGATTGCCATTTTTAGATGGTTTTTATGATGTAGGATTATTTTATAATAACAAATCATCTTTTTTATTATTTAGCGTAGATTCAGATTTTACACAATCAAAATCAAAAGATTTGAAACGTAGTATTAAAGTAGCTATGTTTAAAAATATTGAATCATCAAAATTTTGTGAAACATTTTTAAATCTTCATAGTTATAGAAATCAATCTCTAGATATTATCAATCAGTTTAAAGAAATTAAACCAGAATATACAAATGATGTTAATTTTTTATTTAATGAATCTGTTACTATGTCAAAAATTGTAGTGGATAATTCTTCTTTTTATGATAGTTTAAATCTATATTGTTTTACATTATCAGCTTATATGAATGAATATGTGTTTTTAATTGCAGAAAGACAGAACATTATTTCAAAATTACAAAAGAAAGTTGTAAGAAGTAGCGCAATACAAATAGCAACATCCTCATCAATTGATTTAATAGATGAATTTAATAATGAATTAAGAGATAGTAAAATTAAAGATGTTACAAAAAGAGTAATCTCTGATGAAGTAATAACTATAGACTAATTTTAAATTAGTAAGGAAATAAAAATAAAATGGCAGATTCTGATAAAATTGAAACCAGATATAATTATTTTTGGATACATAATGTATTCGGTCATTTCGTTAAAGATACTCTGGATTATTTTGCTGATTACTTATACCCAAGATTTACGTGGAAAGTGGTTGGCACGTACGATAAAGCATTGGAATATTTAAATAAACAGGTTCAATACGCCCGCGAGACGGATCAACCTATGCGCCCAGCTTTAATATGTGATCCATCTGGAGAATTTTCTTTTGATGAAACATATGGTAAACAACCCTGGAGATATCCTAATTTAGCACCAGGTTTTGCAAAATATATGTTTCATCCAATATATCAAGATCAAAATGTTTTAATAACTGTTGCATTTAGTAGAATGGTTGGAGAATTAAATTTTATTGGTTTAATGTCTTCTTTTTACGAATACACAGATATGAGAGTATTTTTAAATCTCATATTTGGAGGGATGGAAAGATTTATATATCCAAGATGGTTTACATCTTTTATTATTCTACCAGAAGATGTTTATAACTATAGATATACGAATGATATTACAGGAGAATCTTATAAAATAAATATTGAAGATTCTTATAATCATTTAGTTAAAACAACAGCTACTGATGAATTGGTTTATCCATGTACTATTTTACCGAGATATAAATTAACTAGTATATCTGATTCCTCAACAAGATTGGGAGGAACAGATTCATTACCAGATTGGAAATTGGGATTTACTATCTCATATGAAATTGAACTTCCAACTTTTATAGTTTTAGAAACAAATTATTTAGCTGAAACTTTAAAAATAAATGTAAAATATGGTTCTTGTTATACTGCAAATAAAGCTTATGAAACTGCAGATGAAATACCAGCAAACATAGATTCTTTTGAATCAAATGTTGATCATGGATTAGATTCAACAGCAAATTCAACAATTGTATTTCCAGATGAAACAACGATAAATAATAAGAAAAGCAGATTATTTAAAACAAGATATTATCATATTGTAACACAATCAGAAGTAGATTCTACCTCTGTTATAAATATTTCTCTACCTGAAGTAGTTACAGATAATAATTTATTGAGATTATCCGGAAAATATGGAGAATTAATATATGGTGATCATTATAATATAATATCATCTGGTAGTGTTATTGAAATTGATAAAACTACAGTAACTTTAGAATTGGATGATATATTAGAAATTTCTATTTATCAATACATTTAAGGAAAAATAATTATGAAATTATATCAAGAATTTTTAATGGGTCAAGATGACTTGGTTGAGAAAGAAATTAATGTTGCTGGTGCTGATTTTATAAAAAATAATGAAGAGGGTACTCAATCAGTATTGTTAATTCAAAGGTCAAAGAAAGACAATTGGCCAAATGTGTGGGAATTTCCCCGCGGTAAAGAAAATCCGGGCGAAAATAACATTCATGCTGCTTTAAAACGAGAAGTTAAAGAAGAGACCGGTTTAGATGTAGAAATTATAGAGTTTATTGATAAATACGAATATATTGCTGACAGAGGAAAAAGAAAATCAACACAATATAATTTTTTATGTAGAATGAAAAATCCAAATCAAAAAATTAAATTATCATTTGAACACCAAGATTATAGATGGATTACAGCGGTTGGAGAAGTAGAATTGTTGGTGCCATCTGAGATGAAAAAGACAATTTCAAAAGTTTTAAATCAAGATGAAAGAATAATTGTTTATCCAAAAACAAAAGAAGTAATTGGAGAAACACAAAGAAGGTGGAAAACAAAATGGTAAAGTTATTAATAAAAACAAAAGGAATGTTTATAAATATTCCTGGTCTTATACCATTTAGAACTCCCGCAGAAGTTGACATCACAAAAGTTAATATTAATCTTGTGATTTCTGAATTAAAAAAGAATGGTATTGAAAAATATAAAATTATTTCTGATGATAGCATATCTTTAGAAAAAACTATTGATAGAACGATAGTTAAAAGAAATTCATTTAGAAATAATATTACAGAAATTAAAAAAATTGATGATTCATCTGAAATTTTAAAAAATATAAAAAATCAACAAAAATCAATTTTAAAAATTGAGGGTCTTTTAGAAAAGTTTTTAAATAGTGATGTACTAACAAGTAAAACATCATACGAAAGAAAAAGAGCAGAGGAAGAAATTAGTTTTACAAAACCAAAGAAAAAATTTGATGATTCAGTTGATGATTTTATTCCATC
>ERZ795059.3033-NODE-3033-length-16657-cov-7.088905_pt1 | contig 16657 bp, 25 predicted proteins | sample MGYA00375143_ERZ795059 | MGnify/ENA primary metagenome ERZ795059 (study PRJEB30188, sample SAMN05720168) | activated sludge metagenome | isolation source: Anaerobic digester | place: USA | collected 2015-01-07 ... | reverse complement strand
CATTTTTCTCGAAAATGTTCTCGAAAATGTTTTAGAAGTATAAATAAACCGATTCATCAAGCAGGTCCTCGTATATTTCTTTAAAATCTTTTTCTATACCGTTGGTTTCTTTTATAGAATCTGAAAAACGTATTGCATAATCGTATATGTTTTTTAAAATAAATACCAAATCAGTCTGCGCAAATTTAATATAAAAATTCTCGACAACTAAATCGGGTCTGGATTTTATAGTTTGAAATATTTCATTTTCAAGATTCATTTTTTTGTAGAGTTTTTCTATATTCTGATATGCCCTGTATAATTTATCGCAGTCAAGATATTTATGCCCTTTTTCAAAAACATAAATGAGTTTGATAAAACTAAATATTACGGTTTTTCTTTCAAACACTTCATCGCGTTTCATCAGTTCAGCCCTTCCTCGCGTTTATCAATTTTTATAGAAGCATTCGGAAAATTCATAACATCGTAAGGGTTTCCTATTTTGTTAGTCCGTTTGATTTTTTCGCTTTCCATGTAATCTCTGAAATACTCGCCTTTCTTTTTGGAAAATTCCGTTTTAAATAAATCAAACTTATATTTTGAAAGCGTTAGTTTTTCATAATCCTGCTCGATAAAATTGTTCTTTAACCATTTTGTAAAATAATCCCGCATACTGTCAATTAATGCGGATACTACGTAATGAAATTCATTGCTCCCTTTTTCATTTATGTAATGTTCGATTGCAAGTAAATCGCTGTCGAAAATTTTTCTGAAAAATTCTTCGTCATTTAAATTAAATTCATTTTTGATTTTGTCTTTGTATCCATTCAATACTTTTTTATACCAGTCTAATTTTATTTGCCTGTTGTAATATGAGTCAATTATCGTAAACATATCTTTATTTAACATTTCAATTATTTTTAGCTGGGTCTTAAAATATGTCTTAATTCGTTCTTTTCCTGTCCTGTGATATGTTAAAATCAAATTTATTAAATTATCTTCAAACGGCTTTTTTACGCAGCTTGATATTGCGTTAATAAAATTTTTGCTGTCGTAATCAAAACTTACGCATCCGTATTCTTTCAAAAATTTGCTTCGTATTTCAAATTCAAATCTCCAAAACTCTTTTTCAAATTTATATTTTTTTTGATAATAATCTTTTTTCCGATAATCCTGTTTTGTTGTTAATTCCTCATATTTATTGTAAATTCTAATATTGACCTTTGTTGATTTTATTAAAACGCCGGTAAAAATTTTCGCGTTAAAAAAAAACGATATATCCTGCATTTTTGTCAATATATCCGTTCGCTTAAGGTTTTTTATTTCTTCTATGTATTCGGAATCTTCTTTATCGCAAATGTCAAAAGCGTAATCTATTCTAACAATTTTTATACTAAAATTTCCGGTTAAAAATTTAAAACAATTTTTTCTTAAAAATTTTTCAAAACATTTAGTTAAAAATCTTACGCGCCGTAGAATATTTTTTATAGCAATATTTTCCAAATCTTCCGACTTCAATTCGATTTGACAAAGCATATTGAATTTTCTATTTAATTTTATACAAAAAGAATATTCTCTATTTAAAAACATCCTGCAGTTTGCAATTATAAAATTTTCATTGACAGAAATTATGTTTATATATATTTTGCTTTTAATTTTGAAATATAATTTTTTTTCTTTTTGATTAAAAAAATCAACAGTTAACTGTTTAATTTTCGGATCGTTCATACGAACCGGTAATTGACATTGTAAATAATCTATTAAATTATTCATGATATTTTCCTAAAGTTAAAAATTAAAGGGCAATATGGGGGGTCTGTCATTTTTTAAAAGTTAACTCCTTATTTTTCAATATATTTATATTAAAAAATGACGAACCCCCACCCCCTGTTAGTCATTAATGGTTATTAATACCCGCGCGCGCGCATACTATACGTTATATATATAGTAAAGAAAAACTAACGTATAGGTTTAAATAGGTTCATTGCTTAATTTCTTTACCGCGAAAACGCGGCTATTTTGCCTCAAAAATCGACTTTCCCTACTTCCGGCTACAAAATTAGCCACTAATGTCTAAAATGCTTTTTTAGTCGATTTTATAGCTCTCAGCTATTGTTGATTGATAAAGTTTTCTTTTAAGATGAGGCTTTGTTGTTCTTATTTTTTCCCGAACCTTTAATAACGTTTCATTTGAATAATGATTCTTATATCTTATTTTCAAAGGTTCCGCTACCTTGTCAAGATTCGTTTCTTTAAATTTTAGTTCTACCATATCTTTAAAAGAATATCTTTTTTCAAAATATTCAGGAAATCTTTTTAAAAGAATACTCGCCGAATTCGGAGGCAAACTCGCAACTAAATTTTCATCGTCTAATAACCAAATATGAAAAAAGTTGGGTTCAAAATCTGTCGGCGATTTATGTTTTGTCCTTAAAACAACTTCTTGCTCATTCCGTAATTTAAATTTTAATGTTTCACCGTTTATTTTTTCTAATTCGGGAATTTTTGCAGTTCTGTATTTATGCCCGTAACATTTTAAATAGTCCATTGGTTTTGTTATTTCCATAATCTTTTACGCTCCTTTGTTTTTATTAATTCTATTCGTTTTATTCGCGGTTTAAATTCCCGCTATCCTTCGCGCGTTCGTTTATAACCTCTTCTTTTGTCAATAATCCGAGTTTTTCCCGTATCTCGAATAATTCATTTTTGATTTGACTTAATCCAGGATACTTTTTTTGGATTTCTTCAATATCGTTTTTACTTAACGCTTCACGTTTTACCGAACTCTTATTCGCGTTCCGTTTCATAACCTCGCAAAGTTTTATTACATACTCCATCAGAACTTCGACGCTCTCCGTCTGGAAGTCCCGGCCGAATAATCTTTCAAACAGCGGAGCGCTGCAAAACTTAATGGCCGCCGAATTAAAAAATGAATTCATTGAAATGTGTAAATCGGAAAGTTTTGATTTCAGTTCGGATTTTAAAGCGGAATTGATTTTGATTGTTATATAACATTCGTCTGAATTATACGGTTTTAATCGTTTATCGGGATTCGCCGGATTAAGTTTGATTATCTCGCCGTTGAGATTTACATAATCGAATAAACTTTCGATCCTTACTATTCCGTCGCCTGTCCGGATGTTTACGGCAGTTACAGCCCGCGCAAGCCGTCTCGCTTCTTCTGCCGTCGGCGCAGACTTTTCCGAGATGATTTCTTCAAGGCGCGGACCCGGAACTTTTGACCTGACTATCCGGTCGGCGTAAATTTTAATAAGCATAAAATGCTTTAAATTGTTTCTGTAAATTCTTTCGGCGGTTTCGGTCATCCGCGGTTTACCCTTCTTGACATTCGAGCTATTCTGTTTTTAATCCTGTTTTTTCTTTTGCGGTTGACATGCATTTGAAAAGTATCGTGATTATAATAAGAATCACCGATTTTTTTTGTGTAATCATTGTCTTTTTCCGGCATAATTTTTATCTCCTTGCGTAGTTTTAAAATACTGTCCGTCTGATTCATCAGACAAATTTTTTCATTAGTTTTAATCCCTCGGAAAGAGCGGTCCCTAAGTTTGTCGCGCTTTTTGACAATCTCAATATTTTCAAATCATATCCGGGTATCTTGTCTTGAAATATATCAAGCGCGTCGATTAGTTCTTTTACCGCGGCTATTTGATTGTAGTTCGCCGGTATCTTGTTTTGGGCAGCCGGACTTTTAGTAAAATAACTTACCGCCCGCAATACTTTTTCCATCGCGTCGTTAACCATAATATCGTCCGGACCGATAACAACGTTCTTAGTCATTGCTTCCATTTTTTTTTGCCTCCATACTTTTTTTTAGAAATTCGATTTTGTTTTTATTGAACGAGTCAACTGAATTCATTTCGCGGATTATATCGAAACAAAACAAAACCGCGGAATAAAATATATTGTAGTCGCCGCTTATAACCTGTATTATTTTTTGTTGTTTGAGTTTCATTACGGCTACGCCGTTGTTGAATGTAACAACCGCGCAAGTTTCATTTTCAAAAGTCCCTTCTTTGCTGATTTCAATAAATTTTGAATACGCCTGAATAATTCTGCCGTGAGCGATTATAAGCTGCGACATATCGTCAAATAGAATCGAATGTATAAATGAAAAATCTATCACGCTACCGCCTCCTTGTTTAATGCGCGGTTCCAGATCGATATACATATCGCGCGGAGCCGCGCTGTTTTATAACTTCTTAATTTCGACTTGCTTCCGTTAGGATAACTTTTTTGTATGAACTCGATTAACTGTTGTTTTGTATCAGGAATAAACCTGCCTCTATACCAGCTCAATGTTTTACCTCCCGCTTAATCCTATTCACAGGCCGAATAATTCTTTATAAAGTTTCGGCATTTGATTTTCAGCTTTGCCGGATTCAATAAGTTTTTTTATAACTCCGGTTTTGTTATATGCGTTAAATTTTTTTAATCCGCATTCTACTGCGATTTCTTCGATTTGCTCTTTAGATAAGCAATCGAGCGATTCTTCGCATACAGGATTATGTTCCGCGATATTGATTTTTTTTGTCTTGCAAAGTTTGACCGCTTCTTCGCAGCTGCATCGTCTGTCAATAAAATTTTCAATGATTTTCTTTGTCAGCATTTCATAACGCAGAGGTTCGAGTTTCTCGACAAAATTTAAAATGCTGTTGAAAGTTAAATCGCGGTAACAACTGAATTCGTCTTTTTTGATTTTCGCTATCTTGCAGTAAACATCGAATAAAGTTAAAGATTTTTCTTCGTTCGTGTTTTTATCAACCGTTGTTTCAATTTCGATTTCTTTTAAAATCCGCTCAAAGTCGTATGAAGTGTTTTCGGTTTTAATGGACATTGTTAAGGCGAGCGGTTCCGAAAAATACTGAACGTTTGACGATGTAAAATAACTCGAAACTATATTCTTTACGAATTTGTCCCGCCATTCAGTAAATTTATTGGATTTCGGAAGTTTGGGTTTTTGTTCCTCTCCGCTCATTATTTCATTATGCGCAGTTCCGCTTTTCGCATAATCTTTTTTATGATACGCGCAGTTTTCAGGGTCATAACAAAATATTTGAATATTGCCCATTTCGTCTAAACGCGCAGCCCGTTTATTGCATTTTTTAGGTATGTTATCGTTGATGTGTCCGAGAAATATCATCCCGCGCGTATTTGTTCCGGATAAAATTTCATAACCTTTTTCTTCAAGTCCTTTAAGTCTTAAGTTTTGATATTCTTTTATTTTTTTTAGGAAACATACCGGATTTTGGCAGCGTTCTTCGTCTGTCTGCATATTGTCAAAAAGCGGAATCTGCGCCGCCGTGTTATAATCGCAGGTTGCGCATTCGGTTTTGTCAAATTGCGCGTTCTTCAATAAATACGTGTTTCGTTCAATCATTTCTTTGATTTCCAAAAAACTGTATTCGGCGCTTTCAAAAATTTCATTTTCCAGTAAAGTATTTAATATATTCGACGATACCCGCGTAAGCTGTCCAGCCGCCGGTAATGACATTTTATTGTTTCTAATCATTTCTAAAATTTGTTCAGGAAGTTCAATAATTTTTACGCGTTCCCTGATATACGCTTTGCTTTTGCCGGTTAGAGTTATCATTTCGTCAACCGTCATTATCTTTGACATACGATTAAACATTTCCGCTTCTTCTATCGCTGTCAAATCTTTTCTGTGAATATTTTCCGAACATCTCGCTACTTCAAATTTTACGTCGTCCTTTTCGTATTCAAGAACATTGACCGGAACTACCGCTTTTTCGTCAAGCTCTCTCAACGCGTAATACCGTCTATATCCGGATATAAGTTCATACTTGTTTTTAGAAATTTCCCGGACAGTCAAAGGATTCAGCAATCCGATTTCCATGATGTTGGTTTTCAGTTCTTGAAATTCGGCGCTCTCGATGTCGGTCTGGCGGATGTTTCCGTCCGGATGGATAAGTTTTAAAGAAATAGTTGTGATCATAATAAACACGCTCCTTTTATAAAAATTAGGAATTGAAAACTTTTTTGTTCCGGCGTTTTCAATTTCCTTTAAAAAAAAATTACATTGTTGAATCGGAAACAAAAGCTTCGACTGATTTTATACGGTTGTATAATTTCAATCGTTCGGCGCTTTCCATTCCCTTATTTTTAATTACTGTTTTATTTATTTCGACAATCGCTTTCCCGAGCGTCTCAAGACAGGACGCTATCGGCTCGAATATATTTTCTTCAGCGTTTGCGTTAAACTGCAATTTTTTAAATTTCGTTCCTCTTCTTTTTCTGATTTTCTTTTCCGGCTCCGGTTTGATTTTATTTTCATTCGCTAATCGAGGCGGCTGTTTTACTCTTTTCAATCGCTGATAACACGTTGAACAATAACCCTTCACCCAAACTTTCCAGTTCTTATCATATCCGCGCGTTTTTAAACAATCGGGATTTTTACAAGTCTGGTCAATATATTTTTCGTTGAATACTTCCGGCATTTCAAGAACGTCTTTTTTTTCTTCAATATTTTCTGTCATTTCGTTTCACTCTCCCGCGAAATTTTATTTGAAGCGGAGGAAAAAAAATCAGAAGGCAGTTTGCTTTCATAATATTTTATTTTGTTTTTTGCTGAATTTAATTTTCTGCGTAAAACGCAGTTTGAATGTAAATAATAACCTGCTTCTTCCAGATACATATTCAACCGTTTTTTTAATTTATATACTTTAATGAATTTCACGGAATCGGAAATAATAAGCAGTGTCATACAAACGCATAATATTAAAAATAATGCGTTCAGGTTTTCGCTTATCCCGAAAACCAAAGCCGCCGCGAAAAATATAAATATGTAAATCAAATAAAAATGCGGACTGTAAGCTATAAAATTTTTAATCTTTTTCATTTCGTTTCACTCTCCTTTAAATATCTTTTCAGCGCGGTTTTAAATCAAATCGTTTTTTGCTTTCCCTTAATCCTCCTTTCCAACCGAGATTTATATCTTCTTGATCTTCTTGGTCTTCTTTCTCTCTCTTGGTCGTCAAATTTTATAAAGTCCTCAAGACCTTTCATTTGATTATCTATAAATATATTTTCAATTTCTTCATTAGATTTGTCTTTGAATTGTTTAACAATATTTTTTATCTTGATAATTTCTTTAGCGCGAATGTCCTTTCTGTCTTTCCGTCTTTCTTTTGCCAACATATCTATTATTTCTTTTGCGGATTTGTCTCCGTATTTTTTAACAAATTGTTTAATGATGTAAACATAACCTCTTTGACGAAAATTATATTTTATATCATCGCGCAAAATTTTTTCGCCGTAATTTTCTGTCATTTCGTTTCACTCTCCTTTATATTATTTTTGCCGCGGAGACGCAGAGTCCACAGAGTTAATTTTTTTTTTATCCGAATTTAATCGGCTTATAGTTCCCAATAAAAAAGCTGAATAACTATAAAGAAAAATTCCAATTGACCAATTACAAATTTTATTATCATAAAATATAACTCCGCATATACCGATAACTAATAAAAAATAAAGCATATAAGTATCGTCAGCTAAAAAATTTCTGATTTTATCATTCATTTCATTGGCTCCTATATCTCCGCGGCTCTGCGGCTCTGCGGCAAAATAAAAAAGCCGGCAACGTCAGGAATCCCGCCGAAACAGGGATGCTGACGCGCCGGCCGAAAAGAGCGTGTAACGCTTTGGAGATAAATTTAGTATATGATAAAATCTTACTTGCGAAGTTATTTAGATATGATGTCGATTCATCGACTAATGAAATCTTACTTGCGAAGTTTGGAAATAATGATGCCGATACATCGGCTGATGTCGATTCATCGACGGTAAGAGCTGAAGCGCGGCAGGATACTGGGATATCTCCGCAAAAGCGGATTAGACCGCGCGACAGCCGGATTGAATTTTGATTTATAATTAAACCGGAAATTTTTTTTCCGGTAAGAATAGATAAGAATATGATAACCGGCATTGATAATACCGGTAAAAAATAAGAAACCCAGTATCCGCGTAAAAGGGCGTAACAGGTAAAAAACAACTCGGTTAAACTTGAAAAAAATAAAACCGACACATCGCTTGATACCTGCGACGCCAGTTCAGCGGAAGCTCTTCCTCTTTGCAAGTTGGAACCGCCTCCGAAATATCTCTATTTTTCAAATAACAGTTTGATTGTTTCAGCAAAAAAAAGGGGCTGAAACAGCGTTGCAAAGATAACACTTAAAAGCGTTAAACCTACTCAGACGATCGCCGCCTTTTCGCACTGTTGTCAGCCCCCGCAGGAATCCTGTCGAAGGAGGGAACCAAGTTTAAAAAAAGCCGGTTCCCTATTAATGCAAAAAAGGCGGCTTATCGCCCTTTAGCAGGTTCGCATAAATGCGCACGCTTTTTAAGTTATTTATCTTTGCATTTTAAATATATCACAAGCGGAAAGTAATTTCAAGTAAAATTTTTAAAAATGTTTGAAGTCCTTGAAATACAATATATTATTTCGGGGATATTGGTATGAAAAAGACAAGCGGCAACTTTAAAAACATAATAAAGCCGCCGCTATTTTGATTTGAAAAAAACTATTTAGAAATTTTTGTCATATATTTTTTTAAAGGTTCGGGAACATCTTCGATTAATACAATCGAAATTTCATTTTTTGATTTCTGTAAAAATGAAATATTTTGTTGTAAATTCGCTTGAACATCGTCAGGCGTTAATGTCCACATACCGCCTGAAGCAGGGTCAATAATTAAATACCCAATAAACCCGCCTATATTTAAATTTCCTAAGATATACCAGCCGCTTGCTTGTCCTGTAATTGAAATTTCAAAAGGCTTATATCCGGCTTTTTCAATTATAACTTTATATTTGCCTTTTTTAAAATAACCGTCCCCGCGTTGTAATTTTAATTTGCATGGAGTAACGCCGGTCATTATTGTATTGTTGTCAAAATCCGTAATTTTGACGTCCGCGCCGGAAGGTTGCGAGCCAAAAGCAATTTTTTGAGTTCTACCGTTTATTATAGTTGCGCAACCGGCAAAGAATAATAATAAAATCACCGCTCCCCCAAGCCAAACAATCCTAAAATTTTTTTTCATAAAACTAACCTCCTAACGAAAAAATTATTTAATAATATTTTCTAATTTAATTTCTTCATAAGTCAAGAAATCAATAACGAAAACGAAATCAAGATAAAATTAATTAATATTTTTAATCGAATAAAAATATTATAAAAGGATATGCGCAAAAAAGCAAGGGAAAAATACAAGCGGAGTCAGAAAAAAATTTTAACCATTAAAAAACAAAAGCGGCGGAAAAACGCGGAAAAATGGAAAATTATTTTTTCTTTTTAGATGGTCTTGGATATTTATCATTTATGACGTTATTTATAAAATCAGACATTTTTATAAAAGGTTCTTTAATTCTACGCGGTTTAATTTTTTTATTTTTTTTGTGTAACGGATAATTGTGAAAATGAGAATCTCCATGCGCAACTCCAATATCTTTATGATCTTCGGGATGTAAATTTTCCTGACGAATTATTCTGTCGTCATAAATAGTGTTATAAGAATAATCTAACGCAGTTACTAAATCTGTGTTTTCTTCTGATAAAGAACAAAAATATTTATATTCGAGTTTTAATGATTTTTCTTTTTTGGCATTAATATTACCGGATATTTTTTGTAGTTTCAAGTTATAGCCGACAATATTCTCTTCAATAATATCAAAACCGGCATTGTTTAATAAATACAAAGTTTCATAATGTTCGTCTGAAACATCTTTAAGAATAGAATTGTAATGTTTAGGATTAGACAATTTATTATAACCTTTTTTATTCATTTGCCATTTTCTCTTGTTTGACGATTAACTCTCTTTGCATATTTAATAATCCTCTGTAAGAATCAACCCAGTTTTCAATTTCTTCCGGATTATCAAAATACAAAGGTTCTTTTTTTATAATAGTTTCAGAAAGAATATTATATTTTTTTTCGTATTTAGAAACAATTTTTTTGAAATGCAATATGCTTTTTTTTATAGAAGGAATATTCAAAGCGGCTTTGTCGCGATTATATTTTTTTATAATTTGAGCCGCTCTTTTAGCTGCTTGTTTTTTTAAATAGTCTTTATCTAAAAATAAATTATTCATTGTAATAATCTTTTATAATTTTACGAACGATAGAATAAAATAATATTAAAATATTTCTTGAAAGAACAATTTTAGTGATTTTGTTTTTATTTTTTAAAATAAATTGAATATCCAAGTTTGATAATACGATTTTTTTTATTATATTTTCCCGAATTGATTTTAAAATATGTTCCTGTTTGTTTTTTAAAGTAATATTATCCAAAGTATTATAATTTTTAAATTTTTTAGGCCTAATATTATTTAACATAGATTTCATATTATTATATATTTTTTTTAATTCTATTTTAGATAAAATAACAGCCGTGTCTATAATAGAAATATTTTTATTTTCGTCTAAAAAAAGAAAGGCAAAAATATACCCTTCGTTCAATTTTGCATTTTTTGAAGCGCAATATTTAACAGGCACTATTTGAATTACATTAGAATATTTTACCGAATTTATTTTTTTTGTTGTTCCGGCTGTTTCCAAAAAACCGCCTCCTTAAATCGAATAGAAATATTATAAAAGGATATGCGCGAAAAAGCAAGGGGAAAATTAAGGTTTATTCAATTTTTAAATTTTTAGAATCATTTTCCTTTTTTATAATTGCGGCAATTATTCCAAAGAGTCCGCCGACAATCGCGCCCGGCGTTGAACCTAAAGAGCCGCCTAATAACATTCCGCCGATAGTTGCGGAAACAAGCGCGTTTTTTTCGTCAGTGTTCCATTTCTTTTTATTTGTCATAATTGTAATATATCACATTTTTTCATTTTGTCAAGATTAGCGGGATTTTCTAATATTTTTTATATTTAACCAAAGTATTAAAAATATGAAACCAAATAAACTGAAAGAAATCGCGATAGTAACAAAAAACGCAAAAAATCTAATATTATTTATTTGCGTAGTAAATAACGAAAAAATAAAAGAAGCAGCGATTGATAAAAAACAAATAGCAAAGTTTAAATTAATTGAATTTGGAATATTCATAATTTAACGTCTGAAAACAATTTAATATTAGAATAAATTTTCGCAATGTATTTATTGCCGGCTTCGGATTCTTTAACCGAGCCGGTATTATACCAGCGTAGATTTTCGTTAATATCATTTGAGGGACAGCGTTTCAAAAATTTTCTAACGAGCCGGTATTGCATATCGAGATCATTCAGAAAAACGTCAATCTGCAATTCATCGGTAAAACCCATTTCAAACAGATTAGCTCCCATGATTTGAAATAGACCGTAAGATATTTTTTCAACGAGATCGAGATATCGGAGTTTGTTAATATATTTGTAATCGGGTTCGTAGCGGAGACAAAACTGGTCGTGTCCGGATTCGGTAAAAGTCCACGCGAGAAACAAACGCGGACTTTTAAAAAGAGAATCGAAATTATGTTCGTTGTATAAATCGACAAGAACAAAATTTTTTTTTATACGGTCCATTTTCCGCCAACCTCAAAAACTGATTGATAAAGCCGCGCCTGCGTTGAACTCTATTTTTTTAAAGTCGGGAGTTCCTGCGCCCGCGAGCAAATCCAAAGAAACGCCGTTTTTATTCAGTATTTCATAACCCGCGCAAAGCGTAGTATAACTTTTTTCCAAAACTCCGGCGTTAATAGAAAACTTTCCGGATTCGTAAATTTCTTTAACAGCGCCTTTCAGGATTCCGGAATTTGTATAAAGAACGGCGGCTTTAACGCCGCCGGGTAATTTATCTAATATACTCGATATCGAACTTGCGATTATTGAACCGCTGCCGGAACTTGTTCCGCCGGTTCCGCCGGAACCGCTTGCAGCTCCCCCGATTCTTTTTTCTCCGGAAGCGAAACATTAACCGACGGAACTGCCGCGCTTGATTTTCTTTTAGTGATATAATCCTCAATCATAGCGGCCAATAAATCGTCTCCGTATTCTTTGCCGAACTCGATACCGTTTTCAATAGCGTATTGTTTAGCGTATTTCAATGCAAGCTGCAACGCCTTCTTTTTTTCTTCAGTAGTAAGTTTGCCGTCTGAGGACTGGGCTTTGCACTGGCGGACGAATTCCTGATATGTTTTATCTACTCCGGCAAATACGGCTTGCGCTGCAAGTTTGCCGACCTTCGCGGTTTTGGAATCATCTTCTTTGATTTTGAAATATTGTTCAAAAAATTTTTGAAACGTGAACGAGATTACTAAAACAAGAATCGTCAGGAAAGTATTGAATACTTCCGGATTAGAAAAAATCTGTAAAACTTTGTCTAACATAACACACCTCTATAAAAAAAAAATTAAAGTAAAGCGTCAAGTTCGCCGTTAAGCGATCTTGCGGTTTTAACCGCGTCAATCAAAGTCAAATCAAAAATCGTAATCATAATATTTAAAATTATATTCAGTTTCTCATCGCAAGTAAGATAATCCGTTTTACAGATGTCAGAAACATTATGCAGAATAAACGCGTTGCGCGGGATGTGCCAGTGCTTGAATTTTTGAATAAAGATGTCCGGAACGCCCTCAATAGCCGCCCGGGTTTCGCAGAAGCGTATTAAATCAATAATTTTATTTTCGAGATTATGCAGCGAGGATTCTTTGTCTGGGCATGACGCTGATTCGCGCATACCGGTTGAGAACACGTCAAATTTAATAATCAAAAACTTTTTAATGAGTTCTTCTTTTTTAGGATTGTTAAGCCGGAAATTCAAAGACGGAATAATCACGTCTTTAAAATATTTCATTTTGGAAAAGAACGGATGATCTTTGATTGACAGCTTAATTTGATGATTGGAAGATTTCTTTTTAATTTGAAAAAAATGTATTATAGCGAGAATGATCGTGAGAATAGCGAACGCAAGAAAAAGTTTGAGATTATTCTGATTTATGATAGAAACAAAAACGGTCCCGATTGTCGAGACCACAACGCTGATGAAAGACAGGTATTCTTTAGAAAACATAAAATTACTACGTAAGAGCTTTACGCCCCGCGTTAAAAACCTTTTTGCCGGATTTAGAAGCTAAATATAATTTGAATCCATAATATAAAGCTATTCCGGAACCGGCAACAATCAAAGTTTTTATGAGGATTTTTTTTATATCAATCCATAATCCCGGATATCTTTGTTTTTCAGTTTTTTCAAATTCAGTCAAATCTTTTTCGGCTTCAATTATACTTTTTACAGGAAGCGTGTTAGCAGTCAACGATTTTTTTGAATCGTCGTAAATTTTAAGAACTTCCGAACCGGCAAGCGCCTGCCTGACTTTAGAATCCGACAAAGAATTTCTATATAACCAAAAAATCATATATTGAATTAATCGAACTCTCGCGCTTTGCGATAAATCTTCGTAATTTTTAAATCTGCCCGCATTATAAATTTTATTGAATAAATTAGAATCAAGCGGAGGGTTGGCGTAAACCGGCTTGCCGATTGTATTTACATAGTCTATTTCTTTCAAACCTTTTATAACAAGATATTTATTAAGAGAAATCATAGATTCCTGCATCATATACAATTTGTCATAATCGCCAATACTTGAAACAACCGGAATTTTATTTAAAATTCTGGCGCTGCCCTGCGATATTTTATACCACCAGTGTGTTAAATCAAAAATATCAGACGGTTCAACCGGCTGGTAAATAACCGCTATAATATCATCACCCCAGATAAAGAGTATATCAGCGGGTTTAACCGGGCTTGTAATAAACCCGCGTAAATTCGTAGTATTATAAATATTAGCCATTCTGCAAACTCTCAATAAAAGAAGTTATGATTTGAATATTTGTTCGTTCAGGATCCGCGGGACCGCAAATCTGAATCCAATCGTTCATATACCAGCCCGCAAGCAATTCGTATAAAACATTGATTTGATTTTTTACGGAATTATCGGCGGCGTTATACCAATCGTCAAACGCGGAATCGTCCGGAACTACTGCGATTATGTTTTGCGGATTATTGTAGGAATCCTGACAAAGATAATAATATTTGAATGCAGCCGGATTTATTAAAACCGGATTATCTCTATCTGTATGATCATATTCGTTTTTCGGCAAAACATTGCAGTTTGAAGAAAACATAATGTATTTCATTTTATTTCAACTCCGTTATACAAATAAAAGTTTTCCGTTTCCGGAATTGTAATGTTCCGCAGGCGTGAACGCCAGTTCTGAAATAACCTTGTCTTTCCAGACAGCGATTTCGTCAATACAACCGGAGAATTTATAATCGTCGTTTGATATTCTTCTTCCCACTCCAAATAAAACATCATCGCCTAATTGGGCGGGTGTTCCGGTATCAACCGATTTAGTAAGCGTAACTTCAGCCCCGTCTTTATAAAAATGCGCGGTTTTAGAAACTATATCAATGTCAAACATAATAAAACAATTTACATCGGCAACGCTTAAAACTGCGTCAGCGGTAAATTTTAAGTTTTGCGGAGCCAAATCGTTGTTGTAAGTTAATTCAATGTTTCCTGTGTTAGCGTCAAGCCATAACCTTGACGAGGTGGTTAAACCTTTTTCAAAAGCAGTAATAACCTGCCATAACGGGCTCGCGATTCTTTTTAAAACAAAAGCGCATGTGATTTTGTTTGTCGAATAACTATGTGAATTTTCTGGATTTGTAACTAAAATTGAATCATAGCCATGATAAAGCGAATAATTTGAATTTTCGACCATTCCCGCCTGTCTTGAAACGTTAGTTGCCGTTAAAGTTTTTGAGTTAATTATATCTTCTGTATAAAATCCGCTTGATTCTTCGGCCGGATAATAAACGTAGCAGCCGTCGGCTACGGCCGCGGCTTTATTAGCGTATAAAGTTTCGGACCCGGGTTCTTCTTCTTCGGTTACAGTAATATAATTTTCTTTAGTTTCGGTATCGCCGCCGCCCGCGTTTGTAGCGATAAGCGAAACCGTATAATTTCCGGCTTCAGTAAAAATATATTCTAAATTCTGCGTTGTAGCAACCGGCGTTCCGTTAATCGACCATTGCCAAGACGTCGGCGTATTTGTCGACGTATCGGTAAAATTTACCGTAAGCGGAAGCTGTCCGGAAAGCGGAGACGCGCTGAAATTCGCAACCGGCGCGATTACGGGTTCTTCTTCTTCGGTTACAGTAATATAATTTTCTTTAGTTTCGGTATCGCCGCCGCCCGCGTTTGTAGCGATAAGCGAAACCGTATAATTTCCGGCTTCAGTAAAAATATATTCTAAATTCTGCGTTGTAGCAACCGGCGTTCCGTTAATCGACCATTGCCAAGACGTTGGCGTATTTGTCGATGTGTCGGTAAAATTTACAGTAAGCGGAAGCTGTCCGGAAAGCGGAGTCGCGCTGAAATCAGCGACAGGCGCGCTTACAGGCGAGCCGCCGCCGATTCTTGATTGATCTTTTTTTTCTGACATTGTTTTTACCTCTGTTTATTTAACTTCGATAATTACCGAACCGGAACCCGGAAGCGAACCGGCAGCCGCGCATATATCCAATTCTTTAATGTAAATATTGTCGATATGCGCCGGTATAGTTGTAACTACGGGAATTATTTTATTAGAACTTCCGTTAATTCTGTAATATATAGTTACGTTTGTGTTGTTGTAAATTACTGCGGATTTGGCGCTGAAACCGAAATCAGATTCAAAAAGTTCATTATCAAGCGGATCATCGGTAATATCGCCGTAAGCGATTTCGGCAGTATAATAATTCGCTTTAGCCGCGCTTTTCGGAATCCCGATAAAAAATACCGAGTTAGCGTCGGGAAATTGCGTTTTAGGCGGAATATAAGTTGACGTCGATGTGTTAGTCCTTAAATTTGCCGCAGAACATACGCAGGTTAAATATTGAGAATCAGCGGGGTCAACCGTGAATACAGTATCAAAAATTAATTGTCCGCCGACTCCAACCGCGTATTTTTCAGCCCACAATACATCGCTTGAATGAATTGAAACAACTCCAAAAACAACGTCGCTGTTATCAAGTGAAAAATTAAGTTTTGTCCGTTTTATTCTGAATACTCTTTTATTTGTTTCATCTCCGCCTACTTCCGAGCAATCAGCGTCAAATTTAATTCTTTGACATAAATCGTAAGTCTGGTCATTGATCAAAGTCCATTTTGTTAATAGGTCTCTGACTACCGTATCGCTGACTATAGTTTCGATTTTAGCGATATATAAAGTAGAGCCGCTTAATTCGGTTTGATAATTTGAAAGAGCCGATCCTTTAATAAGTTTAGTATTATCAATAATAATACGCCAATTATCCATCGCGTCAATGTCAATGTTCCGCGAATACCATAAACGGTTAGCGGTTTCGTGATTCATTGAATCCGAAATTATACAAGAACAATTATTAGCGACAAAATTAAAATCAGAAGGACCGTAAAAAACAATAGAACTTGCCGACCATGATTCGACTTGACCTGCAGGATTTAAAGCGCAAACCAAATCCCCGCCTAAATATGAAATAACATCTCCCGGAATCGTTTTAGCGTTAATTTTACTTACCGCTGTTGTTGAAGTGGAAATATTAGTATTTATCTGCGTTAAATTTCCGTTTATATCCTCTGCCTGTCCGCCGGTCGGCAAATTTTTTTCATTTAATGTTATAAGCT
>ERZ795059.3032-NODE-3032-length-16661-cov-5.897808_pt1 | contig 16661 bp, 9 predicted proteins | sample MGYA00375143_ERZ795059 | MGnify/ENA primary metagenome ERZ795059 (study PRJEB30188, sample SAMN05720168) | activated sludge metagenome | isolation source: Anaerobic digester | place: USA | collected 2015-01-07 ... | reverse complement strand
CGTCGACAGCGGGTAGTACACCATCGGCTTGTCGTACACCGGCAGCAGCTGCTTGTTGGTCGCCAGCGTGATGGGGTGCAAGCGAGTGCCTGAACCGCCAGCGAGGATGATGCCTTTGGTGAACATGGGGCGGTGGTCGGTGGTCGGTGGTCGGAGGTCGGAAAGTCGCTAAGTCAAAAAGTGGCTAAGTCGAAAGGTCGCGGAACCGGCGGGGCGAATTGTGTCTCACTGACGACTGACTTCTGACGACTGACCACTGACTCTCGGGGGGCAGAATTTCGGATTTGAGATTTGGGATTTCGGGATTCGTGTAATTCGTGTGATTCGTGGTTTTTCAGCGGTTTTCTGGTGGTCTTGTGGGTCGCGGCCGCTGGCCGCGTTAGAGTCTCAGTTTGTAGGATGTGCGCGTGACGCGCGCATCTTGGCGTGGCGAGCGGGGCGGCGTCAGCCCCCCGGTTCCCGGCAAGTCGCCCGACTCGGAACCGGGGGGCTGACGCCGCCCCGCTCGCCGATTGGGTCGCGGCCGCAGGCCGCGTGAGGGACTAACGACTACCCTCTCCGCTCCCTGCTCACCGATTACCGATTACCGATCACCGACCTCCGACTTCCGACCTCCGCTCCTTGCTGCTCGCAGCAGTTTCTCAGGTACGGTTCGATGGCCACGCCGGCGGTTTGCCGGACGAAGTGGTCCCGGTCGGCCTGGGCCTGGAACAGGTACACGGCATAGCCGCCCCAGCCGCCGCCGCAGTATTTGCAGGCGATCGATTCGGGCACGTCCGGCAGCGGGTCCATGCCCTCGGCCCGCTGCGCCTGGTGCGACATCCGCACGGCTTCGGCCAGCATCTGGAGGTTTTCCAGCAACACGGCTTCGCGGGCCAGGTTGCCGGCCCGCTCGATCTGGTCATAATTGCGCTTCAAGTGCGCGACGCCGGGCGTGTCGTGCGGATTGCCGGTCCACAACAGGGCCATGCCGCCGCGCAACATCTGGCCGTCTCGCTTGATGTCCAGCCGCGGCCGCGGGCCGCTCCGCCACACACACAAGCCCGTCTCGGCCACAATCGCCGGGTCCTGCCAGCCGACGCCCAGATTCAATTCCGACGCCACGCTGTCGTCGCCGCGCAACAAGGCGTACGCGCCGCTGCCGCCCAGCCCCGCACGGGCCCGATACGGCCAGTGCCGCAGCGAAACCAGGGGGGAAATGGCACAGTTGACGATGTGCGCGCCGCGGCGGGCAAACCGGGGCACGTCGAGCCAGCCGCCGGCAAAGTCGACTCGCAACGGCGCGTGCGTCGGGGCCCGAATGCAGCTGACCAACTGCGTGGTGGACACCGGCGTGAACTGGGGCGGCGTCTTGTCCAACACGTGGTAGCGAGCGCCGACCCGTGCACACAGCTCGCGTTTCAAGTCGCCGTACCGGTCGTCTTCCGTGACCGCCAGGATGTCCGGCCGCAGACGAAGAAAATGGTCCTCGAAGTCCAGGCCAACCTTCTTGCCTTCGCCGATCACGACGCGATCGACCATCGTCAACGACGCAATGATCGCCGCCTTGTGCTCGTCCGGCAGCGAACTGCGCCGCCGCTTGTGCTCCCACAACACGTCGGCCGAGGCAAAACATACGGTCAGTTCGTCGCCCAGCGCGCGGGCCTCGCGAAAAAACTGGATGTGCCCCGCGTGCAGGATGTCGTAACAGCCGGAAACGAAGACGTGGGCCATGGGGGTCAGGGGTCAGTTGTCAGTGGGCGAAGGGTCGAAGAGTGCAAAAGTCGATGAGTCGATGAGTCGATGAGTCGATGAGTCGATGAGTCGATGAGTCGCTAAGTCGAAGAGTCCAAGAGTCTGGGGACGGGTGCCGTTAGGATCGGCGAGTCAATGACTGTCCAGTTCTTGTTTGCCATCATCACGCGGAGCGTGATGGCTACTTTGAAATCGCGACAGTTATTGATTCGCCGATCCTGAGCCGCTGAGTCGAAAATGTCAAACGGGCAACTCTTCGACCTTCTCACTCTTCGACTCTTTCACTCTTCGACTTCTTCACTTCTGCACTCTTTCACTCTTCGACTTTTTCGCTCCCTCCCCTCGCGGGGCGAGGTCCGCCAGCAGCTGGGCGATGCGGGTGGTGGCGCCGCGGCGGTCGTAGCGTTCCACGGCCAGACGGCGGGCACTGCGGGACATGGAGGCCAGCTGCTCGCGATGGTCGGCGCAACTGGCGATGCGTTCGGTCAGTGCCGCGGTGTCGCCGGGCGGGACGACGAAACCGACGCCCTCCCGCTGGATGATCCGCGCCAACTCGCAGTCCTGCGGGGCGACCGCCAGGACCGGCGCGCCGGCCGCCAGGATGCCGTACAGCTTGCTGGGCATCAGATACGGGACGACGCGGGGGTCAACGGGCAACAGGTGCAGGTCGGCGGCGGACAGGCTGTGCGGCAACTCGCTCTGCGGCTGATAGTCCACGAACCGGACGTTCGGCAAACGCAGCTCCGCCGCTTGACGCTCCAGCGCCGGCCGGGCCGCGCCGCCTCCGACCAGCACGAACACCATGTCCCGCCGACTTCGCAGACCGTCCGCGGCCCGCAACACCTGTTCCAGCCGCTGCGAGAGGCCCATGTTGCCGGAGTACATGACCACGAACTGGCCGTTCAATTGCTGCTGCTGGCGAAATCGGTTCTCCGCCGGCGCGACCGGGCGAATGCGACCGGCGTCGGCCCAGTTGGGCAGGACCGCAATCCGCTGGTCCGCCACACCGGAACGCTGCAGCGTGGCCCGCATGTCCTGGCTGAGCACGATCACGCGATCGGCGCGGCGATACACGCCGTGCAGTAGCCGATGAAGCACGTTCGTGGGGAACCCTCTCGGCAACTTGCGCAGCGCCACCGCCACCTCGGGATAGATGTCTTGCAGGTACGCCACCAGCCGACATCCGAAGCGGCGACGCGCCAGCGCGCCCAGCAGCGCCAGGAACGGCGGATCGGTTTCGACCACCACAATGTCGGGACGTTTCACCGCCAAGGCGGCGAACGTGGCCGCCGCAAAAAAGGTCAACTGGTTCACCACTCGGCCCGCGACCGACCGTTTGGCAAAACGCGTGTGCCGGACGCGACGAATCGTCACTCCCGCCCGGCACTGGACGCCGCGCCGCTGAAAGCTGGCCCCCTCCGCATTCCAGTTGGGTTGCCCCGCTACGACCGTCACGTCGAACTGCTCGGCCAAGTCCTCGCACAACTCGGTCAACAACTGGCCCGTCGCTTCCGCGTCCGGCCAGTAGGAGCGGTTCAGGAACAGGATGCGGGGACGGGGCACGGGGCGGAGGTCGGAAGTCGGTGGTCGGTGATCGGTGGTCGGTGATCGGTGATCGGTGGTCGGTGATCGGTGATCGGTGGTCGGTGGTCGGTGGTCGGTAATCGGTGATCGGTGGTCGGTGATCGGTGATCGGTGATCGGTGGTCGGTGATCGGTGGTCGGTGGTCGGTGGTCGGTGGTCGGTGATCGGTGGTCGGTGATCGGTGGTCGGTGATCGGTGATCGGTGATCGGTGGTCGGTGATCGGGTGTCCGTCCTCCGACCTCCGACCTCCGCCTTCACGCGGGTTCGAGTTCGCAGTCTTCCAGGGTGAACGAGGCGCCTTGCTGGAGAAAGTCGACGGCCACCAGCAGTCGCCGCTGGCCTTGGCGGCGAATCACGTAGCCTTCATAACCGCGAAACGGGCCGCTGCGCACGCGGACCTGATCGCCGGCCTCCAGCCGCGATTCGGGGGTCAGCGGCACGCCGGCCAGGATCAGTTCATAGATTTGACGCAGGTCGTGCGTCAGGCCGACGCCGTCGATCACGCGCGTGTAACGGGCCACACAGTTGGTCGTCATCGCCTCGTACCGCTGCTCGTTGTCGCCGTACAGGAATACGTAGTTGGCGAACAACGGCAAGTACGAGGTGCGGATCCGGCCACCCGGCGAACGCTGCCGCCGGGGGATGATCGGACAGTAGAACGGCACCTCCAGACGCACCAGCCGGCGCATCAGGTCTTTCTCGCGCCGCGATAAGGTGTAAATCGCCCACCAGCTGGCGTCCGTCTCGTCGCCCAGGTTCTCGCGGGCGAACAGATCGTCGGGGTAGACTTCGATTTCGCGGGTCAGAAGCGGCATGGTCGGTGATCGGTGATCGGTGATCGGTGATCGGTAATCGGTGATCGGAGGTCGGATTTCATTCCTACTGGGTCGCCTGCGCACGGAGGCGAACATCCTCGACGCTTGCCGTCGAGTGCTTCAGGTTGGCGTCCCAAGACGCTTGCCGTCGAGTGCTTCAGGTTGGCGTCCCAAGACGCTTGCCGTCGAGTGCTTCAGGTTGGCGTCCCATACCGGCTTTCGTTCGGCTCTTGGAGCTGCGCTTGGGGCACCAACCTGACTGACTCGACGGCAAGCGTCTTAGGATCGGCCAGCGGTCGGTTCCGGCGCAACTGGTTAAGTTCAAAATCTCAGATTTCAAATCTCAAATCTCAAATCTCAGATTTCAGATTTCAGATCCCAAATCCCAAATCTCAAATTCTCCTCCCGCCTCCCGGCTGGTCGGCGCGCACTCCGTGCTCCTGGGTGGCATCCGTGGGCGATCCGTGTTCTTGACTAACAGGACGTAACTGATGCTCCCTTACCTAGGGTAATCGGGCACTGCCCCAGTTCCAGACTTTCAGGTGCGTTTTTCACGGGAACCGCTCTTCGGTGTGGTACGACCCTTACTACCAGCGAGCGCACTGGGGGGGCAAGTCATCTTCCCTATCGTTGCTACCGCGGTTGTCCGACTTCGGTTCCCGACGTGGCCGGCACCACCCGTGGGGGTCGGGCCGCCGGTTCGAACGTCTCCTCGGCGTCGATCAACTCCAGCATCTGGGTTTCAAACGGCTTCAAGCCGGCAATCAGGTCGGCCATCCAGGTGCAGACGCTGCCGTTGCAGCAGCGGCCCGTGATCCGCAACCGGCCGACCGTGATCCTGTCGGCCATCAGCGGGATGTCCGAGTGCCACAAGTCGGCGTCCGCCGACAACTCTTTGCGATTCCAACTGGCGTGATACTCCTGGCCCCAAGCGGGCATCAGGACGTTCAGCTGGATGGAACTCAGATCGAACCGTTCGGCGTAGTCGATGAGCGTGTGCCACAATTCGACCCATTGCGGTGAGCCTTGCAGCAGCGTCTGCAGTTCGCCATGCCGCTCGCCCAGCCGACCGCGATGCGGCACCAGCGACCGGACAAAGTGCTTGGCACGCCGAACCAACAACACAAATTCCTGGTGCCCGAACAGGCGAGTGAGCGCCAGGACCGCGACGACGGCCAAGATGGCCGAGATGGCCAAGATGTCGTTCTGGGCATACTCGCTGAACACCGCCCCCACGGCCGTCAGCGCGCATAACAGGCCGATCACCAAAACGGTCGATCTTGGACCGTAGCCGCGAAGGATCAGCCGGTGGTGCAGATGGCCCCGATCGGCGCTGTAAATGCTGCGCCCGGTCAACGTGCGCCTCAAGATGGCCATCGTCACATCGAAGATCGGAACCGCCAGCAGGGCCGTGGGAGCCGCCAGCGCGATCGTCGCCGGGCCCTTGAGCGAACTGCGAATGGCCAGCGCGCCCAGCACGAGCCCGATGAACATGCTGCCCGCATCGCCCAAGAAGATGCTGGCGGGCGGGGCGTTGTAGATCAGGAAACCCGCCAGGCTGCCGGCTACGGCCATCGCCAGCAGGGCATCGGCCTGGTGACCGGCCAGCAGCGACATGACGGATACCGCCAGGCTGAGGACGATCCCCACACTGGTCGCCAAACCGTCCACGCCGTCGATCAGATTCAAGGCGTTGGTGGCGCCCAATAGCCAAAACAAGGTGAACGGGACCGCAAGCACTCCCAACTCGATCTGCCAACCGAAGATCGTGAATCGCTCGATCACCAGCCCGCCGCAAACCAACACGGTCGTGGCCACCAGTTGTCCGAGCAGTTTCTGCCGCCCGCGCAAGCCGTGCCGGTCGTCCAAGTAGCCAAGGAAACAGATGACGCCGGCCGCCGCCAGGAGTCCCGTCAGGAACAGCCAATCGGCGGCAAATCGCTCGCGCCAACGCGAGGAATAGACAAAGGCGGCGGCCAGGGCTGCTGCGAAACCGCCCAGCACCGCCACGCCGCCGCCCAAGGGGATCGCGCCGCCGTGCAGCTTGCGATGTTCGTCCGGCTCGTCCACCATCCCCCAGCGCAGAGCCAGTCTGCGCACCAGAGGCGTCAGCAGCAAGCTGCCCAACAGGGCCACCAGGAAGATCTTGGCGAGAGTGAGCAAGGGGAAAGTCGCTGAGTCGAAAAGTCGCTGAGTCGAAAAGTCGAAAAGTCGCTAAGTCGCTAAGTCGAAAAGTCGCTAAGTCGCTAAGTCGCTGAGTCGAAAAGTCGAAAAGTCGAAAAGTCGGCGGTCTTACTTCGGCGGTCTTACTTCGGCGAGCGGTGGGCGTTAGCCCACCGGTTCATTGGCTGCTGGTAGGTCGTGCCCTCGGAAAAACCGGTGGGCTAACGCCCACCGCTCGCCAAGAAACGAGGCGATTTCGCCGAAGGCCGAAGTACGACAGTCGAACTAAGTCGCTGAGTCGAAAGATCGCGGGGTCTCAGTCCGTATCATGCGCGCGCATGTTGGAACCACGGATAACACGGATCACACGGATGAAGGAAACGGGTAGATGCGATGTCTTTATCCGTGTGATCCGTGTCATCCGTGGTCTTCTTCGGCCCTTTCTTCAGCCCTTGTTGGGTTGCGGGCGTGAGCCCGCGTTAGGGGATGACGAACTGCTCGGACGCTGGCCAGCGGGCTTGCGGGCTGTCGATTTAGTCGTGGCGTAAGCTTCCAGCTTGCGGACTGGGCAACCGAAGCATAATAGTGAATTGAAGATGGACAGCGTCGGCAAGCTGGAAGCTTACCCCACGTGCCGTCACCGATTAAATCGACAGCCCGCTTGGGCCATTGGTCTTTGGACTCTTCGACTCTTCGCCTCTTCGCCTCTCCGCCTCTCCCCTCTTCACCTTCGCCCGGCGAACCAGCTTCGTTTGGGGCGTTCGGGATGCGGGACGACCAGGGGCAGGCCTTCGAGGACCGCCATGCCGTTGGTGCAGCAGACGCGTTCCGCAACGGCGGGACTGGTCCAATCCGCAATCTGGTCGAAGGCCGCCGGCAACTCGGGGCGGCGACTGGTGGACGAGTGGCCGTCGGAGGCGACCAGGTGTACCCAGCCGCGAGCGAGCCAATGCCGCAACTGGCGGTGAACCTGCCGGTCCGGGCCGAGAATGCTGTCCGCGCACACTTGCATCAGGCAACCGCGACGGATTAACTTCATCACCGTGTCCGCACCAAACAACAATTCGGGATGCCGTTCGGGGTGCGCCAGGATCGGCCGGACGCCCAGCGCGACCAGCTCCGCCACCAGATCCCCAATGTCCAGGAACACGCCGTGCGGCATTTCGATCAACAGGTAGCGGCCTGAATCGGCCACGCTCATCAATCGCCCGGCGGTCCAGTCGTCCAGCAACTCCGGGCCAATCATCACTTCGCCGCACGCATACACGTCCAGGGGAATCCGCGCCTGGTGCAGCCGCGTCTGGAGTTCCCGCGTGCTGGCACGGATCTGTGCGGACGTAGCGCCGGGCCAACTCGGGTTCTGATGCGCCGTTGCCGCGACGGCCCCCACGCCGTCCTGCCAACCGATGCGGCACATCTCCACCGCTTCCTCCCAATCCCGCGGCCCGTCGTCCAGCCCGGCGTGCAGATGACAGTGGGTGTCGATCAGGGGGAGCATGGGCGGGGGGCGGGATCGGTGATCGGTGATCGGTGATCGGTGATCGGTGACCGGTGACCGGTGACCGGTGACCGGTGACCGGTGACCGGTGACCGGTGACCGGGATTTCAGATTTCAGATTTCAAATTTCAGATCTCAAATGATCGGTGATCGGGATTCAGGATTTGACATTTCAGATTTCAGATCCGTGGTCAGCGGTCCGCGGCGCTGGGTCCCCGGTGTGATCTCGGCGTCCTCTGCGTTTCAATGAATTCTTCGGCTGGCGCGGGCATGCCCGTCACGATTCACCGGTCAGCCTACCCCTTTCACTCTTTCACTTATCGACTTTTTCACTTTCCGACTTTCCGACTCTTCCACTTTTGGACTTTTGGACTTTTCAGCTCTTCGGCTCTATGCTCGCTGCTCGCTGCTCGCTGCTCTTCTTCGTCCTGCCGTCGTCCTCCGTATAGTAGCTCTTGTCGCCATCCCCATAGCCGTAGTCGTCGTATCCGTCGCCGTAGCGGCCGTACCCATGGCCGTAGCGGTAATTGTACCCGTAGCCGCCGTAGCGGTAGCGGTATCCGTAGCCGCCGTAGCGGTAGCCGTACGAGGAGTAGCCGTAGCCGCCGTATCGCGAGCCGCCGCCGATGCCGTTGACGACGACCCCCAGCACGGTGGCGCCGAGGGAGTCCAGGCTCTCAATCGCCTTGCGGGTCACGTTGCGGGCGCTCTTGGCCAAGCGGATCACCAACAGCACGCCGTCCATGCGCGGAGCGACCGCCAAGGGGTCGGTCACGGCCAGGACCGGCGGCGTGTCGAAGATCACCAAATCGTACTTCTCCCGCAGGACCTCGATCAGTTCCTGGAACTTGTTGCTCGTCAACAACTCGGCCGGATTGGCCGGCCGGCGTCCACAGACCAGCACGGACAAGTTTTCGATGGCCGTCTCCTGGACCGCATCGGCCAGTTCCACGCTGCCCGCCATGACTTCGCTCAGGCCCGCGACATCCTGGATTCCGAACAGCTTGTGAACGCGGGGACGGCGGAAGTCGGCATCGACCAGCAGCGTCCGTTTTCCCGAAGTGGCGATGGACACCGCCAGGTTCGAGGCCAGCGTCGTCTTGCCGTCGCCCGGATTGGGACTGGTGACTTGGAGCACCTTGTGGCCGCTGCCGCGGGTGCTGAAGTACAACGCCGTCCGCACCGCCCGATAGGCTTCGGCGATCCGTCCCCGCGGATGGTGAAAGACACGCAGCACGGGATCCAGCGAGCCGTCCGCGTCGTCCTGCTGCTCGCGAGCCTGGCGTTGCTCGCGGGAGACCGGAATCACCGGAATGTGCCCCACGACCGGCAATCCGAGGTCGTTGCGAATGTCGTCCGGACTGCGGAAGCGGCGGTCCAGCGAATCGGCCACGAAGGCCAAGCCGAGGCCCGCCAGCAGGCCCAGGATGGCCGCCGTGGTCAAGCTCTTTTTCAGGTCCGGCGCGGTTTGATTTCCCAAGCCCGGCGGCTGGATCACCTGGGTCTTGACGCTGCCCAGTTCCTTGGAGATGTTGATTTCTTCGAGCCGGGCGACCACCGCATCGAACATCCGCTCCTTGCGTTGCACCGACGCCAGGTAATCGCTGTCCCGGACCTTGTACTTGTCTATCGCCTTGGCTTCCGTGCTCTGCCGGTCGAACAGCCGGGTCATGGACGCGAGTTGTTCCTCGTTCAACCGCAACTGTTCGCGGAGCGAGTCCAGGTAGATTTGATAGAAGTCCTTCTGCTGCGTGGCCGTGGCGTCGCCGGCGGCGGGATGCGAGCCGAGCAGATGCTGGCGCGTGAACTCAATCCGCTTTCGCACCGCCTGGACCTTGGGATGATCCGCCCCATACTCTTCCAACAGCATCTGCTCCTCCAGGAGCAGGGGGAACATCTGCTCCTCGACCGACATTCGCGTTCCCGCGACGCCGGGCTGATCGGTTCCATCGGCCTCGCGCAGGTGCCCGATCATCAGGTTCAGGGCCTCGCGACTGCCCCCGCGTTTCAGAGCCCCCTCGATGGCGTCGATCTTGGCCTGTGTCCGCCAGTTTTGGGCTTCCAGTTCGGCTCGGATTCCCTCGATCTGCTGCAACCGGGCTTCGTGTACGTTCTTGCCTTCGCCACCCAAGTACAGCAACGGCGCCGCCTCGCGAAAGGTCTGGTACTCCTTTTGCGTTTCTCCGATCTGCCGATCCAGCACGTCCTTGGCCTGGGTGATCAGGTCGATCGTCTCCTGATTCACGTTTTCGTAGGTCTCCCCCAGGAAATCGCGGTACGCGTCGATGATCGCGTCCAATACCTTCGGGCAGTCCTCGCGCAGATTGCTGGAGTAGCTAAAGCGGATGATGTCTCCGGTCGTGCTCGTCGTGCCTGTCACCTCGAGCCCGGCGATGATCTGGCCCACGGCACTCCCGGAGCCCCGCAGCGAGGGGAGGGACCCCAAACCGTGCTTCTCGACCGCCTTGCCCACGATCACGGGGCTGCGCAGCAGGGTTTCCTGCGTCGTATCGTAGCCCTTGTCGGTCCGCTCACCGGGGGCGGCCGGGATCGGTACGCTGGGACGCAGTTTGACGACCAGCATCTGGGCCGACGATTGGAACACCGCCGGCTGCTTGAGGAAGTTCAGGTACCCCAGCCCCAAGGCGACGACCACGGCGAGCAGGATCAGCCAGAGTCGCCGCCAGATGAAGCCCAGGAAAGCCCAGCCGCTCTCCTGCTGCTCCGGGGGACCGGAGAATTCGACTTGTCGTGCAGCGGTCGCGGAATGAACGTCGTTAGTCATGGTAGTCGTCGGAAGTTGGCAGGGTAGGTCGAAAAATCAAAAAGCGGAACAGTGGAACAGTGGAACAGTCACTGAATGGAGTCACGGGTTGCGGGATGCGGCGTCGGACTTTTCAACTTCTCGACTCTTCGACTTTTCGACTTTTCGACTCAGTGAAGTTCCCTTCGGCCCGTCGGCGCGCACTCCGTTCCCTTGGGTGACAGGCACCCTTTCTTGGCACAGCTCCTTCGCGTGTCTTGGACGCGGCCGAGGGCACTCGTTGCCGGACTCAGATGTCCGTGCCGGAGCGCCGTTGCGGCGAGAGCTGCGCGCGGATGACTTCGCGCAGGAGGGCTTCGTACTGTTCATTGTTGGGCTCCGTCCGCACACATACCTGGGCCTGATCTTGGGCCTCTTGGTACCGTCCTGAGTGTTTCAACGCGATGGCCAGTTCATACCGCCAAGCCGTTTCGTCCGGGCGCATGGCCAGGGCCCGTGTGAAATACACCGCGGCGCGGCGGAAATCGTTTCGTAACAGCGCCAGTCGCCCTCGCAACCACTGCCGCTGGGCGTCGTCCAAGGGCTGGGTGGACAACAGACTGTCTGCCTTGGCAAGCAGCGCGCGGCGGACTTGCCGATCGTCTTCCGTACTGAACTGCCGGCTGGCGACATCCAGAATCCACTGGGGCGAATCGGGCATCAAGTCGCCGATATGCGCCGCAAGATCGATGCACGGCCGAGCTGTCTGGATGATCTGGGGCAGTTGCTCCCCGGCTAACTCCAGGCTCATCCGCCAAGTTCTGCACGCGGCCGCGATGCGGCCAGCTTGCAGTTCCAACAGCCCGCACCGCGTCAGGATTTGGGGATTGGCCGGGGCGGTCAGGCGAACACGGTCCAAATCCGCCTGGTTATCGGCGTTCGTCGCCTCCAGAACGGTCAACTGCGCCAGCAGCAGATGCACTTCCGGCAGCAGCGGGCACAGGCTGCGGGCCAGCCGCAAATGCGCCAGGGCGTGCGGCAGGTTCTCCAGGACCGGCGGCGATTGCCGCACGGCCGTCAGTTCGGCCGTCCGTTGCTGGGCCAGCAAAGGCTGCAGCCGCCCGTGCAGATGGGTGGTGTCGGTCGCGGACCAGAGCACGGACTCGGACGCGCCGGCAGCCGCTTCCCGCCGCAGCCTGTCCAGCAGCCCGACACGCAGGCGGTTGATCCACAGCCGGGCCAGCCTGAGCTGCGCTTCGACGTCCTCGACGGCGCTCAGCGGAACCGCCGCAAAACGGGCGAGACAACCATCCAAAGCGTCGAGCGAGTGGGGTTGGCGCACGTCGAGCGGCTTGGCGCGCGCCACGGCCGACTCGACGGCCACCGACCGCCGCGCCTGGACGCAGCCCAGCAGCAGGACGCCGACCGCCGCCACACAACAGGACGCCGTCAGCGCCCGCCCCGGAGGCAGGGCGACCAGGTACGCCAGCCATCGTGTGGCCCCGTTGGACGTCGAACCGTCGCGGCTTTCGATCCGCGCCGCGCGGCCGCAGACGGCGCCGCACACCAGCGCCAACAGCAGCATGTTCGCCGGCAGGTACAAGCCAAAATCAAAACACGCCTGGATCGCCTGACTGGAGAGTGCGAACGTGCCGCCCACACCCAACGCATACGTCGCCGCGTCGGGAGCATGCTTCAGCAGCCGCCAGCAGGCCAGGGCGACCAGGCCGATGGCCGCCAGCAACAGAGCCAACCCTGGCAGCCCGGCTTCGACCAGGGCCTCCAGATACTGGTTCTCGGCGTGGTAGCACCATTCGCCGTAGGGGCGTTGTTGATACGCGCGGTAGACGTAACGATACGTCCCCAACCCGCTGCCGGCAGGCAGCAAGTCCTGGGCGGCGCGCCAGCCGTCCTGCCAATGCACCAGTCGCCCTTCCGTCTGCACCGCGGACTCATCGACCAGCGTGGCCAATCGCTGCGAGACGGTCGCCCCCTGGCCCAAGTACAGGACCAGCAGGCAGGCAGCCACCCCTCCCACCACGGCGGCTCCCGCCAGAGCGAGCCTCTTTCGCCCACCCAGCGACGTGGCCGCAAAGGTGATCGCCGCGGCTCCGATCATCGCCACCGTGCCGCCTCGCGAGAGCGAACAGAGAATGCCCGCGGCGATGCAAGCCGCGGCCGTCAGGCTCGCCACGGTGGTTGCGTCCAGTCGCGACAGCGCCCGCAGCGCCCGGACCACGCATCCGCGCACCACGGACCACAGGTATCCTCCCGCACCCAACTTGGAGGCCGGGCGGCCAGGGTCCCAGGCCTCGCCATCGGACCGCCACGCGAAAGACCACGCGGTGAGCGCGACGGCGCCAGCGAGGCAGATATTCAGGAAGCCGCTCGCGTTGTTCCGGTTGACATAGCTGGCGAACGGCACTCCGCCCCCGGTCAGAGGGATCGACCAGAACAGTTGGCCGTTCCAGGTCAACTGCTGCACCAGCCCAAAGAACGACAACGCGGCGCCGTTGAGTGCGACGAGGATCGCCGCGACCGAAAACGCCCCACGGCTCGCAAAGCCGATCGCACCGATCAGAAACGCCGACAGCCCCAAGGCCAGCAGGTACACGTCCCGACGCGTCGATGCCGGATAGAGACTGATCGGGCGTGCGTCATTCGGACGCACGTTCCCAGCGAGGTTCGCAGGCGAAGCCGTCTCGGGTTTGGGATCGAGATCCTGCCACCAGCGCTCCGTGCGCGCAGAGATCCAGTGGTGGACCGGCGGGGAGAGGGGAACCATTTGCACCGCGCCCAAAACCACGGCCAGTCCCAGCGGGACCAGGGCCGCAGGAAGCGGATGCGCGGATGCCGGGCGGCCCAGACACATGGCCCAGCAAACGAACATGACGCACGTGGCGACGACGAACAGCCAGAACTGCGTGTCCGCCTGGATGCCGCCCAGCAGCCACGCGGGAATCGTCATCAACCCGATCGCAGCGACCTGGACAAGGAGCGCCACGGCCGAGCCCGCCCGCAGAGGCCAATGCGGACTCGCGGCCGGTGCTCGTCGTCCTAATGATCGAATGCTCTCTGTTCCCAACGAACGCATCGCGGATGTATGTTCCTTCCGGCGGAGTCACCATCCGTGACGTATCCACTCCATCTGGGCGAGTATCCCACAGGGACTCAGATTCGACCGCGGCCGGGGATGCTGATCGCGCGGCAAGATTATTGACCATCCCCCAACGACCGCTCGGCTCGCGGCCGCGATTCGTGTCGCCCATCGTGCCGCCGCATGGACTTGAGCGCCGCCAACTCGCCGGCCACAGCGCCGCTCCGATAACCGAGGAAGTATCCCACGATCAAGCCGACCAAGCCGACACCGACCGATATCAGAGTGCCTAGTTGCTCCACCTGTGTTGCCTGCTTTCTTGTTACGATCGACTGAGGCACGACAAAGCCAAAGCACCGACGATGATCGCCAATTTGGGTTTCATGTCCCAATCCTGGTCACGAAATACCACTCAACCTGACGGCTCGCAAGCCAGCTATCCGCAAATTTTACCCATTCATCTCACGCATGCAATACCCCCAAGATGGCTTATTCTAAAGAAAGACCCCAAACTCTTCGTACAACCCACACTACCTAAACAACCAACAGGGGGATAACCATATCCAGATTGCCTGGTACGAACGAGCGGCGGCGGTCCATTGTTCCGGCCGGGACCGAATCGCCACAAGAAGCACAGAGGGGCACAAAAAGGGGCCCTCATCGGTTTTGTTTTTCTGAGCCAACTCGCAGTCCTGCGAGGCGACCGCCAGAATCGGCGCGTCGGCGGTCACGGTTTACGATCCGGCTCGGTTTTCTTTCTCAGGTACGCGGCCAGCGATTCCGCGCGTGCGGCCAGGAACAGGCGGCGGGCCTCGGCCTGCTCCTCCGGCAACAACCGATTGGCGGTGCAGATGAACACTTGCACCTGATACAGGGTCGACACCGGATCCACGCCGGCCCGGCCCAGCAAGCGACTGGCCAGCGGACTGTGCGTCAGCTTGGTCGCCAGGCTGGGCCACTTGTCGACGGACGCCGAGCGGAGATTTCCCCGCTGGTCGAAGAACCCGAACAACAGCCAGCCAGATTCGCCCGTAGGCTTGGAGAATTCCGCCGCCACGCACGAACCGTCAGAATTCGCGTCCCCAACGTCCGACACGTCGCGACGCGAAACCTGCTGCCAACCGTTGCCCGTGTAGCAACGCGGCAGCTCGTGCCAATCCCGGAACGGATAGTCGATGGAGATCTGACCGTCCAGCGGCCCGCGGCGGTACTGCCAGACGCTGGAAAAGGCCCCGTTCTTGTCGCCCCGTCCGCGTTGGACCTGCTCGTGATTGACCTGCGTCCAACCGGCCAGGTGCAGCGGCAGGTCCGAACGCTGAAAACGCGCCAGGCGGTCGTCCGCGAAGAGGGCTTCGCGCGAGAGCGCGGGCACTGCGACACTGGCGATTTGCAGGATGCCCGCCAGGGCGAACGCAGCCAGCCAGGCAAGATCGCATTTCGTGCCGCTTGGGGGCGGCGCCACCGCGCGGCCCTCGGCCAGCTGCGATTCGCCGCGCGGCCGCTCGCGCCGCCGCCCCGTCCTGCCCCTGCGACCGCCGGAACCGACGAACCAGTTCCAGGCCCGCGCCAGGGGATTCTCCTGGACGAGCGACGGCAGAGGCAATTGTCCGGGATGGGGGGCAATCGGCCGCAGCAGAAACGCCAGGCAGCGGTCCGTGCTGGCCAAACAGCCCAGCGCCAGGGCGATGGTCAGGTAACCAAGCAGTTCGTGCCGCCAACCGGACGACAGGTCCACCTCGTACCACGCTTGGCACAGGGCGACGATCGCGACCCGGACGACGTTCGCCAGGCAGGCCCAGGCAAAACTGCTGAGCAGCAACCCGACCGCCCACACCAGCGGCCGCCGCACGGCGACGACAAACAGGGCGGTGAGGGCCAGCAGAACCAGCAGCGAGTTGATGCCGCTGCAGGCCTCCTCGACCAGCATGCGATGGCCCGGCAGCACCAACACGTTGCCTTCCATCAAGTGCCGCACTCCGGCCACGTCCAACAGCACGCTCGCCATCCGCGACGTGGAATGCTGCAAGGCGGTGATCAAGCGGAAATCCCAGCGGAACGGCGGCGGCACCAGCAACCACATCACGGCCCATACCGGCAGCCACTGCCGCACCTGGCCGGGCGCCGCATAGCGGCCGAGCAGCGCGCCGGCCGACATCACCGTCGCCACCGCCGCCAGCCACGGCGAGAACATCACCACGGCGGCCAGCAGCGTCGCCAGGCCGCAGGCCAGCAGGCCCGTCGCCCACCATGACCGAGGCGCGGCGGCCGAGAATTGCGGCCCACGTTGCCACATCAGCCAGGCGAGGCACGCCAGCAGCAGGGGAAAGAACTGGTAGTGCGGGCGTAAGACCCACAGGTTGCGCAGGTGCAAGAGGAACAGCGGCAAATGGGCCAACAGGACCACCGCGGAAAAGACGATCGCCGCTGGCGCGGAGGGCGACAACGCGCTTCCGCCGCCGTTGGGTGCGCGGGCGTCCAGTCCCGCCGTTGTTTCCAGAATCCGCTCAGAACCCGGCATCTTCGTCTTCCGGTAAAATCTCTTCGGCGGCCAACTTCCGCCAGGCGTGGAACGCTTCGCTGGGCGCATCCATGCCGCGCAGAACTTCGGCGACCGGGCCTTCCACCGCCTGCAGTTCTGGGAACGCCAGGAGTTGCGTCATGCGCGGCTCGTCAACGTACGCATTCACGGCCTGGGCACCGAAAACCGCGGCATTGCCGCGTCCCCGGAGGAATTCCAGGACCGCCTCGTGAATCGTCGCCAGCGGAACTCGCTCGCGCATCGCAAATTCCCGAAACGTTAACGATCCGTCGCCAAACATGAGCCGAACCTACCCGACGTCGCCTACTACAAGACATGCCGATTCTACCAGAACCGCCCTGCGGCAACCAGCGGTCGGTGGGCGGTGAGCGGTGAGCGGTGGGCGGTGGGCGGTGAGCGGTGAGCGGTGATCGGTGATCGGTGATCGGTGGGCGCGGGGCGGTGATCGGTGAACGGTGATCGGTGATCGGTGGGCGCGGGGCGGTGA